>SKEM01000047.1_pt1 | contig 93370 bp, 97 predicted proteins | sample 4826731 | NCBI WGS metagenome assembly SKEM01 (sample SAMN11008809, study PRJNA524170) | human gut metagenome | biome: Human fecal sample; material: Feces; isolation source: fecal sample from pouch patient p37 | host: Homo sapiens | place: Israel: Tel-Aviv | collected 2015-07-27 | reverse complement strand
TCGCCCCAATTGGCCATCCTTCCCGCGGCGCTCGACATAGCCATTCGGGTGCCGCTTACCTCGCATCGGCAAGGAACGGACATCGAAGCCGAACTGGCCACGTTCAAACATCCGGTAAAGAGTTCGCAGGTTACAACTAATTGGGCGCTCAGCGCGCCCAATAATGGTATCAGGCGTCCACCCCTGGGCAATTTTGTCGTTTGATTATGCGTTGAAACTGTCTTTTGTAAACTTTGCAATTTGATCTACTGGAATTTTTTCCATATTATCATAAAAATCAATATGTTCGCGGTTTTTTACGATCAATCTTTGCTTTGGTTGGTTAGCAAGGTAATAAGCTCTCTCGGAATAAGAACGGGAGTGAGCATTGTCTCCATAAATAAATAGGATTGGTCGTGGTGAAATTTCTTTAATATAGTCTGATGCAGAAAATTCAAGCATTGCTAAATTAGAAGTGGTTGTTGCAGTTCCACGTGCATTTGGATGGAAGCCACGTTTAAGAGCGTAAAAACGAAGCCACTCATTTGTTAACTCATCATGATTTGGTAAATCGTCAATACTATCATATGGTTCTTCTGGGAAGGAAGGATGATAGTCAGGCTGCCCATTTTCAAAATCGTCCCACCGTTGCTTTGATAATTGATCTTTAAGCTGGAATAATTGTTCAGGAGCAAGATTAGCCATCTCACGAATATCTGTCATATCATACATTGAAATTGTTACAACAAATTTAATTCGTGTATCAACAGCCGCAGCGCTAAGAGCAAAGCCTGCCCCTCCACTGATACCGATAACACTTATTTGTTCGCGATTGACATGCTTTGCTTTTGTACCTGGATAATCAACTGCGGCACTAAAAGATTCTGCATATAAGTCTGGAGAAGCAACATGACGAGGTTCGCCAGCTGATTCACCCATGTATACTTGATCAAATGCAAGGGTAACAAAACCTAATTGAGCAAACGTATTTGCATAAATTGCTGCTGCCTGTTCCTTTGTGCTTCCATAAGGTGCCCCGATTACGATGGCTGATAACAATTTGTCTTCTTCTAGATTCTTAGGGGTGTAGATATCAGCAGCAATTGCCGTTCCATAACGATTATTGTAACGAATATGTTGCCGCTCTACATTTTCACTTAGCTACCACTCCTTTGTCTAATTGATTAAATTGTAACATCCATATTAATAGAGAGCGTCTAAAATTGTAACAGTAAAGTTTTAGTGATAATTAGTAAGTGATTTACTATACAATATTAAAAGAATTAATTTTCCGGGCGTTATCATTGTTATATCAGTGTTTTAAATAAAAAATAAAATTATTAATTTCGTTAAATGTGCAAATTTTCACTTTAAATTTGTCTAGGAGTTGTGGTACTATAAGCATTGTAAAAAGTAATTTGTTTATTAATAAAGGAGATCTTACCTTATGAAAGCTGCTGTTATTAACGATCCAGTAGACGGTTTTGTTACTGTTAAAGATGTTCAACTTCGGGATTTAAAGCCCGGTGAAGCTTTAGTTGACATGGAATATTGTGGCCTTTGTCACACTGATTTACACGTTGCTGCTGGAGACTTTGGTAAGAAGCCAGGTCGTATTATCGGTCATGAAGGGGTTGGTCGTGTATCTAAGGTTGCCCCTGGGGTTACTTCATTAAAAGTTGGCGATCGTGTATCAATTGCATGGTTCTTCAAGGGCTGTGGACACTGTGAATATTGTTTAACAGGTCGTGAAACTCTTTGTCGGAATGTTCTTAATGCGGGTTACACTGCTGACGGTGCAATGGCTGAACAATGTATCGTACCAGCTGACTACGCTGTTAAGGTTCCAGAAGGTCTTGATCCTGTTGAAGCTACTTCATTAACTTGTGCTGGTGTTACGATGTACAAGGCATTAAAGGTTGCTGACATCAAGCCAGGTCAATGGGTATCAATCGTTGGTGCTGGTGGTTTAGGTAACTTGGGTATTCAATTTGCTCACAACGTATTTGGTGCTCATGTTATCGCTGTTGATGGTAATCCTGATAAGCTTGAAGCCGCTAAGAAGAATGGTGCTGAAATTTTAATTAACCGTCATGACGGTGATGTTGATAAGCAAATTCAAGAAAAGGTTGGCGGTGTTCACGCTGCTGTAGTAACAGCTGTTTCTCCCTCTGCATTCGATCAAGCAGTTGATTCACTTCGCCCAGATGGTAAGCTTGTTGCCGTTGCACTTCCACAAGGTGACATGAAGCTTAACATTGCTAAGACTGTTCTTGATGGTATCATTGTTGCTGGTTCATTAGTTGGTACACGTCAAGACTTAGCTGAATGTTTCCAATTTGGTGCGGAAGGTAAGGTTCACCCAATTGTTAAGACTCGTAAGTTAAGCGAAATTAATGATATGATCCAAGAACTTAAGGATAACAAGGTTGTTGGTCGGAATGTTGTTGATTTTGTTCACAACGATAACGACTAATTAAAAAAGTAGTTCATATTTAATTCTCTAAAAGACTAGTGTTGCGCTTGAATGCTTCGCTAGTCTTTATTATTTTCTTAAATGTGTAACTGAATGATCATACAAGTAGGCGCCGACTCTAAAAGTGTGTTAAAATAATGGTCAAGATTAGTCAAAAGAGCCGAGGTGATATAATGGAGAATAAAAGTATTTCAGATATTATCGAAGCATACTTAAAAGAAATACTTGGTGACTCAGCTCAGGTCGAAATTCGTCGTTCTGAGATTGCCAACCAGTTTGATGTGGTACCGTCACAAATTAATTATGTTATAAAAACGAGGTTTACCATTCAAAATGGTTATTTAGTAAAGAGTAAGCGTGGAGGCGGCGGATATATTCGAATCGAGCGAGTTAATTTACTTGATGACGTAAATGTGCTAAACTCACTTATTCAAGCAATTGGCGACTCGGTTCGTGAACGTGATGCTTTTGATATTGTTCGAACGTTATATGAAGAAGACGTGATTACGAGACGTGAAGGAGACTTAATGCTAGTTGCATTATCTAAACAAGCACTAGCAGTTAATGATAGTAAGATTGAAGATCAACTTCGCGCCCGTATATTAGTATCATTCTTGAATCGACTTCGCTATGAAAGTTAAAAGGGAGATTGTACATGGATAATATGTTCACGCCAAGTGCAAAGCATGTTCTAGCAATTGCACAAGAACAAGCAAAATACTTTAAACACCAAGCAGTAGGGACTGAACACCTTCTGCTTGCCCTCTCAATGGATAAAGATGGGATTGCTAACAAAATATTTGAACAATTTTCTATTACGAACGATGATATTCGTGAAGAAATTGAACGCTTAATTGGCTATGGAACGATGGAAAATCTGGGAGCTTCAGATTATCTCCCATACTCACCAAAAGCAAAGCAAGTATTATCGTTAGCAGGTAAAGAAGCCCAACAAATGCATGCATTGAAGATTGGCACTGAACACTTATTATTAGCCTTAATCGCTGATGAAAGTGTTCTATCTTCACGGATTTTATATAGTCTAGATGTTGTGCCACGACAGATGAGAAAAGTAATTTTACGGCGGTTAGGGATTGCTGATAGTCAGCAACGCAATCCTAATCGTCAATCATCTCGTCGACGGATTCAGCAAGCTGGTACACCAACATTAGATAAACTAGCTCGTGATATGACAGAACTTGCTCGGAATGGTCAGCTTGATCCTGTAATTGGTCGAAATAAGGAAGTTAAACGTGTGGAACAGATTCTTAGTCGTCGTACCAAGAACAACCCAGTTTTGATTGGAGAACCGGGAGTAGGGAAGACGGCGATTGCTGAAGGACTTGCTCAGCGGATGGTTGATGGTAAGGTTCCAGCTGAATTGGCTAATAAACGTTTGATGATGCTTGATATGGGATCATTAGTTGCAGGTACCAAGTATCGAGGAGAATTTGAAGATCGTCTTAAAAAAGTAATTGATGAGATTCAAAACGACGGGCATGTGATTCTTTTTATTGATGAACTCCATACCTTAATTGGTGCCGGTGGTGCTGAAGGTGCAATTGATGCCTCCAATATTTTGAAACCGGCCTTAGCGCGAGGCGAGTTGCAAACAATTGGTGCTACTACGCTTGATGAATATCAGAAATATATAGAATCGGATGCAGCGCTTGAACGACGCTTTGCCACTGTTCAAGTTGATGAGCCGACTACTGACCAAACTCTACAAATCCTGCGAGGACTACGACCAAAGTATGAGGAGCACCATCATGCTAAAATTACTGATGAAGCGCTAGAAGAAGCAGTTAAATTGTCAGATCGTTATATTTCGGACCGGTTCTTGCCAGATAAAGCAATTGATCTTATTGATGAATCGGCAGCTATGGTTCGAATTGATGCTGAAGATAAGAAAAATCATCAGCCTTCACTAGAAAGTCAGTTAGAAGATTTACGAGCCCAAAAAGAAGAAGCAATTGATAATCAAGACTTTGATCGTGCAGCTACTCTTCGTCAACAGGAGTTAGCACTAAAAGATAAGATTGACCGTAAAAAACAACGCACTCAACAAAAAGATTCTCATAACTACAAATTGAAAGTAACTGGTGAAAACATTGCACAAGTTGTTGCTGAATGGACAGGAGTTCCTTTAACTCAATTGAAGAAGAGTGAAAGTGAACGATTGGTTAACTTGGAAAAGGTTCTGCATCAACGAGTAATTGGTCAAGATGAAGCAGTTACCGTAGTCGCTAAGGCAATTCGGCGTGCACGAAGCGGTCTTAAGGATCCTAGTCGGCCGATTGGTTCTTTTATGTTTTTAGGACCGACCGGGGTAGGAAAAACAGAGCTTGCCAAGGCATTAGCTGCTGCAATGTTTGGCTCGGAAGATAATATGATCCGGATTGATATGTCCGAATATATGGAAAAATATAGTACTAGTCGCTTGATTGGTGCCGCTCCAGGATATGTCGGTTATGACGAGGGTGGCCAACTAACTGAAAAAGTACGGCAACATCCATATTCAGTTGTCTTATTAGATGAAGCTGAAAAGGCACATCCGGATGTATTTAATTTATTACTTCAAGTTTTAGATGATGGTTACTTAACTGATGCAAAAGGTCGGCGCGTTGATTTTAGAAATACCATTATTATTATGACTTCTAACCTTGGAGCAACTCAGCTTCAGGATGAAAAAGAAGTTGGTTTTGGGGCAAAAGATATGTCACAAGACTATAATGCGATGGCAGCGGCAATTAAGCAACAAATGGGGTTATACTTCCGCCCAGAATTCCTTAATCGGATTGATGAAACGATTATCTTCCATTCATTACAAAAGAAAGAGCTTCATCAAATTGTTAAACTCATGGTTAATGATTTAAATAAACGGGTAAGTGAGCAAGGCATTAACTTGAAAGTTACGCCTGCTGCAATTGATGTAATTGCAAAGCTTGGTTACAATCCTGCTTATGGAGCTCGTCCGCTTCGTCGTGCTTTACAAGATCATGTTGAAGATGATTTGAGTACTGGACTACTTAGTGGTGAAATCAATGTTGGAGATGACGTAACAGTAGGTGCGCATCACGGTAAAATTACTTTTAAAGTAAAAAAGCCAGATGAAGATAAAGCTGTTGAATTAAAGTTGAATAGATAAAAAGAACGGTAAATTATTCTGAAAGTGCAGAGTAATTTACCGTTTTGTATTCTGGCTTCGTTAAATTTGAAATACACAAACCGAATATTTGAGTTTTATGTATTATAAAAATGTTATAATTGTAACTTTTGTTCTCTAATGATAATAGAAGAAAAAGCTACCAAATTGTATTCACTTATCACATTTGATGATTATTTTTCTAAAACGGTTGTCAAAAGATAAGTTATAGTCTTATAATGATGTTTATCAGATAATTAATGATTAAAAATAGGGGATGAACAATAAATGAAGCGAGCAGAACAATTAGAAAAGACAAGACAAGCAATCTTAAAAACCGCTACAAAGTTATTTTTACAAAAGGGGTTTGGTGAAACTTCAACACGGGATATTGCCAAACAGATTGGAATTACGCAACCGGCTTTATACCACCACTTCAGCGATAAAGAGGTTTTATATCTGGATGTAATGACAAATTTATGTGGAAAAGTTCGCCAAGATATTAATAAAGTAATGCGTAAACATGATTTGTCACCGAATGAACAATTATGGCAAATCACCAAGGCATTAAAAAAACATCATCCATTAAGTATTTATGACCAATACAATCAGGCAATGCGCCTACTATCGAAGAGTGCACAGCAAAAGCTTAATATGATCTTTACAATGGATTACCTAGAACCAATTGCAGCATTTTTCCGTCAACCAGATGTAGGGTTACGTCCTGATATTCTTCCTAAAGAAGCTGCTGAATTATTTATTACAGGACTAACTCCAATTTTTGGCACTTCGCAATTAATTGGTGGCCATTCAATTACACCAGAACAACGTGACCAATTAATCCTAGACTGCATTATTAACGGTTTATCAAATTGGGGCGGAAAAAATTAAAAAATATAAAAATAATTGTTGACAAAATTTAATAGAACTTGTACACTTGAGTAGTATGTAATTGTGAGTTCATTTGAACCTGGTGATCTATTGTCCATCAGATTCTGCATAAAAGCCAAAGACAGTCGTTGAACTGTTTTTGGATTTTTTTTGCCCAAAAGTCGTGTTTTAGGCAAATTGTAATCAAATTGTAACATTTAAATGAGCTCGCGGAATAAATTAGAGAGGTGAACAGTTTGGCTGGACATTTAGTTAAATACGGTAAACACCGTACCCGTCGTAGCTACTCGCGAATTAAAGAAGTTCTCGAATTGCCAAACCTTATTGAAATCCAAACCGATTCTTACAATTGGTTCATGGAAAAAGGTTTGCGGGAAATGTTTGATGATATTATGCCAATTGATGATTTTCAAGGAAAACTTTCTTTGGAATTCGTTGACTATCAACTTTTAGAACCTAAGTATACTGTTGACGAAGCTCGTGAACACGATGCTAATTACTCAGCACCACTTCATGTTACTTTACGGTTAACTAACCATGAAACTGGTGAGATTAAGTCTCAAGATGTATTCTTTGGTGACTTCCCATTAATGACTGACCAAGGTACATTCATTATTAATGGTGCCGAACGAGTTATTGTTTCACAATTAGTTCGTTCACCAGGTGTCTACTATAGTGAAGAAAATGATAAAAATGGTCGGCCAAACTACGGTGCTACCTTTATTCCAAACCGTGGTGCATGGTTAGAATACGAAACTGATGCTAAAAATGTTTCATATGTTCGAATCGACCGGACCCGTAAGTTACCAATGACTGAATTGATTCGTGCATTGGGCTTTGGCTCTGACGATGAAATTATTGACATGTTCGGTGGCGATAGTGAGACATTATCATTAACCTTGGATAAAGATGTTCACAAGAACGCTGAAGATTCTCGGGTTGAAGAAGCCTTAAAGGACATTTATGAACGGCTTCGTCCTGGTGAACCAAAGACTGCTGATTCAGCCCGGAGCTTATTAACAGCTCGTTTCTTTGATCCAAAACGTTATGATATGGCACCAGTTGGTCGTTATAAGACAAATAAGAAGTTAATGCTTAAGTACCGTTTACTTGGACAAACTTTAGCTGAAACTTTAGCTGATCCTGATACTGGTGAAGTATTAGCACAAAAAGGTGATACGGTAACTAAGGAATTGCTTAATAAGCTTGAACCTTACTTAGACCGTGATGACTTTAAGACTATTACTTACACTCCATCAGATGAAGCGGTTGTAACTGAACCAGTTAAGTTACAAAAGATTTTAGTATATTCTAAGACTGATCCTGATCGAGTTGTACCTATTATTGGTAACGGTCATATCCCATTAGAATACAAGCACATTGAACCAGCTGATATTCTTGCTTCCTTAAACTACTTCTTTAACTTACAAGAAGGTATTGGTAGTACAGACGATATCGACCACTTAGGTAACCGTCGTATTCGTTCAGTTGGTGAATTACTTCAAAACCAATTCCGGATTGGTCTTGCACGGATGGAACGAGTTGTTCGTGAACGGATGTCAATTCAAGATCCTGACACTGTTACTCCACAGCAATTAATCAATATTCGTCCAGTGGTTGCTTCTATTAAAGAATTTTTTGGTTCATCCCAACTTTCCCAGTTCATGGACCAAACTAACCCATTAGGTGAATTAACTCATAAGCGTCGTCTTTCAGCTCTTGGTCCTGGTGGTTTAACTCGTGACCGGGCTGGATATGAAGTGCGGGACGTTCACTATACTCACTATGGCCGGATGTGCCCTATTGAAACACCAGAAGGTCCTAACATTGGTCTTATTAACAGTCTTTCATCTTACGCACGGGTAAATAAATATGGATTCATCGAAACTCCATACCGTCGTGTTTCCTGGAAGGATCACAAGGTAACTGATAAGATTGATTACTTAACTGCTGACGAAGAAGATAACTTCATCATTGCTCAGGCTAACACGCCATTAAATGATGATGGTTCATTTGTTGACGATCAAGTAATGGCTCGTGATAAAGATGACTACATCGAAACCAGTGTTGAAAACATTGACTACATGGATGTTTCTCCTAAGCAAGTTGTTTCTGTTGCCTCTGCATGTATCCCATTCCTTGAAAACGATGACTCCAACCGTGCATTGATGGGTGCTAACATGCAACGACAGGCTGTTCCTTTGATCAATCCTCATGCTCCATTGGTAAGTACTGGTATTGACTACAAGGCTGCCCATGACTCTGGGGTTGCGATGATTGCTAAGAAGCCAGGAACGGTTGAATATGTAGATGCTCGTGAAGTACGGGTTCGTGAGGAAGATGGAACACTTGATACTTACAAGTTAATGAAGTTCCGTCGTTCAAACGGTGGTAAGAACTACAACCAACGCCCAATTGTTAAGGTTGGCGAACATGTTGATGCTGATGACGTGTTAGCTGATGGTCCATCAATGGAACAAGGTGAATTAGCTCTTGGACAAAACCCATTAATTGCCTTCATGACTTGGCAAGGATATAACTTCGAAGATGCCATCGCCATTAATGAACGATTAGTTAAAGACGATATTTATACTTCTATTCACATCGAATCATACGAATCTGAAGCACGTGAAACCAAGCTTGGACCTGAAGAAATGACGCGGGAAATTCCAAACGTTGGTGACGATGCTTTGAAAGATCTTGATGAAAATGGAATTGTTCGTGTCGGTGCCGAAGTTCATGATGGAGATATTTTAGTAGGTAAGGTTACTCCAAAGGGAATGACTGAATTATCTGCCGAAGAACGTCTTCTTCACGCTATCTTTGGTGAAAAGTCACGTGAAGTTCGTGATACTTCATTACGTGTTCCTCACGGTGGTGGCGGAATCATCCAAGATGTTAAAGTCTTTACTCGTGAAAATGGGGATGAATTATCACCAGGTGTAAATACAATGGTTCGTGTTTACATTGCACAAAAGCGGAAGATCCAGGTTGGGGATAAGATGTCTGGACGTCATGGTAACAAGGGTACTGTTTCTATCGTTGTACCAGAAGAAGATATGCCATACATGCCAGATGGAACTCCGATTGATATTATGCTTAGTCCAATGGGTGTGCCAAGTCGTATGAACATTGGTCAGCTTCTTGAATTACACCTAGGAATGGCTGCTCGTCGTCTTGGAATTCATATGGCTACTCCAGTATTCGATGGTGCATCTGATAAAGATGTTTGGGATGCTGTTCGTGAATCTGGATTCCCAGAAGACGGTAAGACAATTCTTTATGACGGTCGTACCGGTGAACCATTTGAAAATCGGATTGCTGTTGGTTCAATGCACTACCTTAAGTTAGCTCACATGGTTGATGATAAGATTCACGCTCGTTCAACTGGTCCTTACTCACTTGTTACTCAACAGCCATTAGGTGGTAAGGCACAATTTGGTGGACAGCGTTTCGGTGAAATGGAAGTTTGGGCTCTTGAAGCTTATGGTGCTGCTTACACTCTTCAAGAAATCCTTACTTACAAGTCAGATGATACTGTTGGTCGTGTTCGGACTTATGATGCAATCATCAATGGTCAACCAATTCCTAAGCCAGGTGTTCCAGAATCATTCCGTGTTCTTGTTAAGGAATTACAAGCATTAGGTCTTGATATGAAGGTTCTTGATGGTAACAACAAGGAAATTCAGTTAAAGAACATGGACGAAGATGATGATGAAGTTGTAAATGTTGATGCATTAGCTAAATATGCAGAAGAACATAAAACAGACGATAAGAAGAACGAAGAAGAAAACAAGTCTGAAGCAACTTCAACAACTACCGATGACAAAACTAATCAAAATTAATATTTAGGTTGCTACGGTTTACTGAAAGAAGGAGGAACATCCTTTGATTGATGTCAATAAATTTGAAAGTATGCAGATCGGTCTGGCATCTCCAGATAAGATCCGTAGTTGGTCATATGGGGAAGTTAAAAAGCCCGAGACTATTAACTACCGGACATTAAAGCCAGAAAAGCAAGGTCTGTTTGACGAACGAATCTTTGGCCCAACCAAGGATTACGAATGTGCGTGTGGAAAGTACAAGCGTATCCGTTACAAAGGTCGTGTTTGTGACCGTTGTGGTGTTGAGGTTACTAGTGCAAAAGTTCGTCGTGAACGGATGGGGCACATTGAATTAGCTGCTCCTGTATCTCACATTTGGTACTTTAAAGGAATTCCAAGTCGAATGGGACTTGTATTAGATATGAGCCCACGTTCACTTGAAGAAGTTATTTACTTTGCTTCATATGTTGTTCTTGACCCAGGTGATACTCCACTTGAAAAGAAACAACTTTTAACTGAAGCTGAATATCGTGATAAAAAAGCAGAATATGGTGACCGTTTCAAAGCTGAAATGGGAGCTGCTGCTATTCAAAAACTTTTAGCCGATGTTGACTTAGAAAATGAAGCTGCTGAATTAAAAGAAGAATTGAAAGAAGCTACTGGTCAAAAACGGACTCGTGCTATTCGTCGTCTTGATATTCTTGAAGCTTTCATTAAGTCAGGAAATAAGCCTGAATGGATGGTTATGGATGTAATTCCAGTTATGCCACCTGACTTGCGGCCAATGGTTCAACTTGAAGGGGGACGTTTTGCTACCTCCGATTTGAACGATTTATATCGGCGGGTTATTAACCGTAATAACCGGTTAAAGCGACTTCTTAAATTACAAGCACCTGGAATTATTGTTCAAAATGAAAAACGGATGCTACAAGAAGCTGTTGATGCATTAATTGATAATGGTCGCCGTGGACGTCCAGTAGCTGGACCAGGTAATCGTCCATTGAAGTCACTTTCTCACTTACTTAAGGGTAAGCAAGGACGTTTCCGTCAAAACTTACTTGGTAAGCGTGTTGACTACTCTGGTCGTTCCGTTATTGATGTTGGTCCATCATTGAAGTTGAACCAAATGGGATTACCAGTTCCAATGGCACTTGAATTATTTAAGCCATTTATTATGCATGAATTGGTAAAACGTGGCCTTTCCGCTAACGTTAAAGCTGCTAAGCGTAAGATTGATCGCAGTGATGATGATGTCTTTGATGTATTGGAAGACGTTATTAAGGAACACCCAGTTCTATTAAACCGGGCACCTACTCTTCACCGGTTAGGTATCCAAGCGTTTGAACCAATCTTGGTTTCTGGTAAGTCAATGCGTCTTCACCCATTAGTATGTTCAGCATATAACGCTGACTTTGATGGGGATCAGATGGCTATTCACGTTCCATTATCTGATGAAGCTCAAGCGGAGGCACGTTTGTTAATGCTTGCTGCTCACCATATTCTTAGTCCTCGTGACGGAGAACCTATTGTTTCACCATCACAGGATATGGTTATTGGTAACTACTACATGACTACTGAAGATAAGGGTCGTGAAGGTGAAGGAATGATCTTCAAGGATACTGATGAAGCTGAACTTGCTTACCGCAATGACTATGTTTCATTACAAACCCGTGTTGGAGTTCAAGTATCTGCATTCCCTGAAAAGCCATTTACTGATGAACAACGAGGCAAGATCATGGTGACAACTGTTGGTAAGCTTCTTTTCAACCGAATTATGCCAAAAGATTTTGCTTACATTAACGAACCAACAGATGCAAATATTCAAAATGGTGTTGATGATCGTTTCTTCCTTGAACCTGGTCAAGATATTCATGAATACCTTGAAAATGCACCATTAGTTCCACCATTTAAGAAGGGCTTCTTATCTGACTTGATCGCTGAAGTATACAAGCGTTACAAAGTTACGAAGACTTCTCAATTCTTGGATCGTATTAAGGACTTAGGTTACTACGAATCAACTATTTCTGGTCTAACGACTGCTATGTCTGATATTCATGATTTACCAGAAAAACCAGAAATTCTTGATAAGGCACAAAAGCAAGTTGCTTTAATTACTAAGCAATTCCGTCGAGGTTTAATTACAGACGATGAACGTTATGAACGAGTAATCGGTGCATGGAACGATGCTAAGGATGAAGTTCAAAACAAGTTAATTGAACACATGGATATCCATAACCCAATTAACATGATGTCCGACTCTGGTGCGCGGGGTAACATTTCAAACTTTACTCAGTTAGCCGGAATGCGTGGATTGATGGCATCACCAAACGGTAAGATTATGGAATTACCTGTTAAGTCAAACTTCTATGAAGGACTTTCAGTGTTGGAAATGTTTATTTCATCACACGGTGCTCGTAAAGGTATGACTGATACAGCCTTGAAGACTGCCAACTCAGGTTACTTAACTCGTCGTCTGGTTGATGTTGCGCAAGATGTGGTTGTTCGTGAAAAAGACTGTGGTACTGATCGCGGACTTGAAGTTACTGCTATTACAAACGGTAACGAAATGATTGAACCACTTTATGATCGAATCATGGGCCGTTACACTATGAAGTCTGTCTTTGATCCTAAGACTGGTGAAAAGATTGTTGGTAAGAATGTCCTTATCGACGAAGAAATGGCTCAAAAGATTGTTGATGCCGGCGTAAAGAAAGTAACTATTCGGTCAGCATTTACTTGTAACACTGAACATGGTGTATGTGAACGTTGTTATGGACGAAATGCAGCTACTGGTGACCGTGTAGAAGCTGGTGAAGCTGTCGGAACTGTTGCCGCTCAGTCAATTGGTGAACCAGGTACTCAGTTAACCCTTCGTAACTTCCACACTGGTGGGGTTGCTGGTAACGATGATATTACTCAAGGTCTTCCACGTATCCAAGAAATTGTTGAAGCACGTAATCCTAAAGGTCGGGCAACAATTACAGAGGTTACTGGTGAAGTTGTGTCTATCGAAGAAAATCCTGCTGAACGGACGAAGGATATTACGATTAAGGGTGAGACTGATACCCGAACTTACACCCTTCCAATTACAGCACGGATGAAAGTTGCTGAAGGTGATTTCATTCACCGTGGGGCACCGCTAAATGAAGGTTCGATTGATCCTAAGGAATTAATCCAGGTTCGTGATGTTCTTTCTACTGAAACTTACCTCTTATCGCAAGTTCAAGGTGTTTACCGGATGCAGGGTATTGACTTGTTAGATAAGCACGTTGAAATTATGATTCGTCAAATGATGCGGAAAGTTCGTGTCATGGATCCAGGTGATACCGACCTTCTACCGGGTCAATTGATGGATATCAGTCAATTCCGTGACGCTAACAAGGATACCTTAGTTGCTGGAAATATTCCTGCAACAGCTCGTCCTGTTATTCTTGGTATTACTAAGGCTGCCTTAGAGACAAACAGTTTCTTGTCCGCTGCTTCATTCCAAGAAACTACACGTGTATTAACCGATGCTGCTATTCGTGGTAAGAACGATCCGTTGGTTGGATTGAAAGAAAATGTTATTATTGGTAAGATTATTCCTGCAGGTACTGGTATGAGTGCTTACCGGAACATCAAGCCAAAAGAAGTTAGTGTAGCTGCTTACTCAATTAAAGATATTGAGGCTAAGTTAAAAGAAGAAGATAAGCAAAACTAATTTATAAAAAAGGCAATGGTTAACCTGTGAAGGGGCCATTGCCTTTTTAGTTTAAAATGAGGTGATTACTTGGCAAAAAAATATCAGATAGAAATTCCTGACTCAGCATTTAAAAAGACAGACTTCTCTACGAACGAAGAGCTCTCTCTTAGTGTTAATCATAAACAAATTAACATCCGTCCAATAAATGTGAGTGATCAACTACCTAAAATTAACATTTTCTGGTATGTGATTCCTTCAATTATTTTAGCTGCAATATTTTTAGCTTTTTTTAGCGCCAGAAAAATTAACACGGTCCCGATAACAGGTGATGATTATTCCATTGCTAATGGTGCATTAATCTTAGGAGTATGTAGTGGAATCCTATCGTTTTTGATAACTTTTATTATTACTAAAATTCTCGGAAAAGGGCCCAGCAAGGATTTTCATTGGCGGAGTTTGCCAACAATTACGATTGCATGTGGACTAATCATTGCATTCTCACTATCGGCAATTTTTTGGCTATTTGGCCAAATGTTTAAGGATGCACGGTTTGATATTTATACAGCAACTGCTTTTGTATTTGTAATTATTGCGGCAATAAATTATATTATGATTAACTTGGCTTTAACATTATCATCGGGAGTTATCACCAATTTATTAACAATAATGATCATTGGTGGAATGCTTTTTTCAATGCTGACGAATTCTAAACGAGATTGGTGGCGTTATAATTTTAGTTTTTTAGGAACGGCAAAAAATTCCACCAGTTTGCAATTTAATATAACTTTGATTTTTACTGGATTACTAATGATTGCTTTAGTTGATTACTTGTTTGTAAATATTCAACGTCGGTATCACGGTTATAAAATTCAAGTATTGCGGTGGCTGTTAATTATGCTAGCTATCTGTATTGCTTCTATTGGTCTTTTTCCCAATAATCCAGAATTTCACGTTTTACATGACAGAATTTCAATGTGGCTTGTTTATATTATGCTAATTCTGATTGTAGTTATTAGGTGGGTTCTACCCGAAGTCACTAAACAATTTTTGGTGATTTCTTATACGATTGGAGCCGCAATGAGTATCGAATATATTGTTTTTAAGTTAACTGATTATCTTTCTTTAACTGCATTCGAATTATTTGAATTTGGCTTAGCTTTTTCTTGGTTGCTCTTATTACTACAAAATATTGAAAACCTCGCTCAATTTGGGCAAAACTTATTTGTAGTAAAACTCAAACCAGTAAAAGATGATACTAATTAAATATTGTAAAAGACTAGGGTATCCTGGTCTTTTATTTTTTAACAGCCTTGTATAAGAAGACACAGAATAGTAGTGAAAGCTAGTGCGGGGATAAATGGTAGTTTCTTTTTTCTTGTAAACAAAAAGATGAATAGCATGATTAAAGAACTCCATTGGATAATTATGAGTGTTTGGTACCATCCCCATATCAGACATATTACAAATAAAAATTCAATATCACCAATTCCTAGTGTCTTAGTAAAAATAGTGAACAATAGTAAACTGACTGCTAGAATACAGGCAAAAATCAAATTGTAAAAATAATTTTGTGGAATGGATAATAAGGAAATAGGAAATAGTCCCAATAGTGAATAGGAATAGATTACATGACTAAAAAAATCAGTAGAAGTTAAGAAGATTAAGCTAGTGAGAAAGAGAAGAATGATTAAGTCATGAATAGGTTCATAGCTGATGAAAGTGATAAAAGCAATCCCGGATAAGAATTCAATTACAGGCAGATATAAACTAATTTTTTGTTTACAATAAAAGCATTGACCGCGAAGGATGATAAAACTAAAAATAGGGATGAGATGCCACCATCGCAAAATAGAATGGCAATTGTCACAATATGACCGCTGAGGAATGATTAAAGAGCAATTATTGCCTAGACGATAGCAACAAGAAGTAATAAATGAAGCGACAGAAGCACCAAATAAAAATAATAAAACTAACATGAAAAACCTCCCAATAAATAAATACGTAATTTTTAATGAAATTCACTTTTAAATTAACGATTTAAAAGAAATCGATAAGGATACGTTGACATTCATTTGTGAGCATGATAATCTATTTAAGGTGCTTTTTTAGCAACGGAGTGTCTGTCGTTGGGCAGATGCGTCAACGAAGGCACAAAAATTGTATAAATACATACAGGACTTTTTTTATCCATAAAAAAGAACCGCCTGGATGTGTGGACTTAAATTAAGGAAGGGGAAAAAATAATGCCAACCATTAACCAATTGGTACGTAAAGGCCGTAAGAGCCACAAGGGCAAGTCAAAGTCACCAGCTCTTGGTTATGTTTACAACACTTTCAAGAAAGAAGAAATTAAGACTCCATCACCACAAAAGCGTGGAGTTGCTACTCGTGTGGGTACTATGACTCCTAAGAAGCCTAACTCAGCTTTACGGAAGTACGCCCGTGTACGTCTTTCAAACTTAATCGAAGTTACTGCTTACATTCCTGGTATTGGACACAACCTCCAAGAACACTCAGTTGTTTTAATTCGTGGTGGTCGTGTTAAGGATTTACCTGGGGTTCGTTACCACATCATCCGTGGTACTCTAGATACTGCTGGTGTTGAAGGCCGTATGCAATCACGTTCTAAGTACGGTGCTAAGAAGCCTAAGGATAAGAAGTAATTTTAAGGAGGAGTTAAGTAATGCCACGTAAAGGACATGTACAAAAGCGTGAAATTTTACCAGATCCAATGTACAACTCAAAGTTGGTTACTAGCTTAATTGATCACTTAATGATTGATGGTAAGCGTGGAACTGCTACTAAGATTTTATACGCTGCTTTTGATGAAATTAAGAACGAAACTGGTAATGATCCAGTTGAAGTATTCCAACAAGCAATGGAAAATGTTATGCCTGTCTTGGAAGTTAAGGCTCGTCGTGTTGGTGGTTCTAACTACCAAGTTCCGATTGAAGTTCGTCCAGACCGTCGTACTACATTAGGTCTTCGTTGGATTGTTCAATACGCACGTTTGCGCGGTGAACATACAATGGTTGAACGTCTTGCACGTGAAATCATCGATGCTTCAAACAATACTGGAGCTTCAGTTAAAAAGCGTGAAGATACGCACCGTATGGCAGAAGCCAACCGTGCATTCGCACACTACCGCTGGTAATAATCACTGTCATTTGATTCTGGTTATTTAACTAGTTTCAGTGAAGGGGTGACGTTCAAACATCGATTACGTCACCCCTTTTTGAAAATAATGGTAAAATAAGGATAACCATATTTCGGAAGGAGATACTCTTTTAAGATGGCTAATAAACGTGAATACCCACTTGCTAAGACTCGTAACATCGGTATCATGGCACATATTGATGCCGGTAAGACGACTGCAACTGAGCGGATTCTATATTACACTGGTAAGATTCACAAAATTGGTGAAACCCATGATGGTGCTTCACAAATGGACTGGATGGATGAAGAAAAGGAACGTGGTATTACTATCACGTCAGCAGCTACTACTGCTGTTTGGAAAGATAACCGGATCAACATCATTGATACTCCAGGACACGTGGACTTTACTGTCGAAGTTGAACGTGCATTACGTGTTCTTGATGGTGCTGTAACCGTTCTTGATGCTCAAGCTGGTGTTGAACCACAAACAGAAACTGTTTGGCGTCAAGCTGACCAATTTAACGTTCCACGGATCGTTTTTGCGAACAAGATGGATAAGATCGGTGCTAACTTTGATTACTCAGTTCAAACTATTAAAGACCGTTTGAATGTTACTCCTCTTCCTATTCAAATGCCAATTGGTGCTGAAGATGACTTTATCGGTTTAGTTGACCTTGTTAAGATGGTTGCCTATGTTTATGACGAAGATAAGCTCGGTACTAACTGGGATACTGTTGAGATTCCTGATGATATGAAGGAAGAAGCGCAAAAGCGTCATGACGAAATGGTTGAAACATTAGCTGATATTGACGATAACTTAATGGAAAAGTACCTTGAAGGTGAAGAAATTTCTGTTGATGAAATCAAAGCAGCTATTCGTAAAGGTACTTTGGAAGAACAAATTTTCCCTGTATTAGCTGGTTCAGCTTACAAGGATAAAGGTATTCAAATGATGCTTGATGCTGTTATTGATTATCTTCCATCACCACTTGATGTTAAGCCATTCGTTGCTCATGATGCTGATGGAAATGAAATTGAATTAACAGCTGGTGATGATAAGCCATTTGCTGCCTTAGCATTTAAGATTGCTACTGACCCATTCGTTGGTCGTTTGACATTCTTACGTGTTTACACTGGTTCACTTCAATCAGGTTCATACGTTCTTAATGCTACTAAGGACAAGCGTGAACGTATCGGTCGTTTGCTTCAAATGCACTCTAACCAACAACAAGAAATTCCAGAAGTATTCTCTGGTGATATTGCTGCTGCTATTGGTTTGAAGAACACTACTACTGGTGATTCATTAACTGATCCTGACCATCCACTTCAACTTGAATCAATGGACTTCCCAGAACCTGTTATCCAAGTTTCTGTAGAACCTAAGTCTAAGGCGGACCAAGATAAGATGGACAAGGGTCTTCAAAAGCTTGCTGAAGAAGACCCAACATTCAAGGCTGAAACTAATCCTGAAACTGGTGAAACTTTAATTGCTGGTATGGGTGAGCTTCACTTGGACATTATTGTTGAACGTCTTCGTCGGGAATTCCACGCTGAAGTTACTGTTGGTAAGCCACAAGTTTCATACCGTGAAGCATTTACTAAGACTGCAAGTGCTCAAGGTAAGTTTGTTCGTCAATCTGGTGGTAAAGGTCAATACGGTGATGTATGGATCGAATTTACACCACTTAAAGAAGGGGAAGGATTCGAATTTGAAGATGCCATCGTTGGTGGTGTTGTTCCTCGTGAATTTATCCCTGCTGTTGAACAAGGATTAAAGGAAGCTATGCAAAATGGTGTTCTTGCAGGTTACCCACTTGTTGACATGCATGCTAAACTTTATGATGGTAGTTACCACGAAGTCGACTCTAGTGAAGCCGCCTTTAAGGTTGCTGCATCATTAGCACTTAAGAATGCTGCTAAGAAAGCAGATCCTGTTATCCTTGAACCAATTATGAAGGTTGACATTGTTGTACCACAAGACAACATGGGTGATGTTATGGGTCAAGTAACAGCTCGTCGTGGTACCATTGATGGTATGGAAGAACGTGGTAATGCTCAATTAATCCACTCATTTGTTCCACTTTCTGAAATGTTTGGATACGCTACTGCATTGCGTTCAGCAACACAAGGTCGTGGTACCTTCACTATGACTTTCGATCACTACTCAGCTGTTCCTAAGTCTGTTCAAGAAGATATTATTAAGAAAAACGGTGGCAATAACTAATTATTGACATTGTGATCTCAAGTCCATCAAAGAGCTACAGTTTGATTACTGTAGTTCTTTTTTGTTTGATGATAAAAATTCAAAAAGCATTTTAATGAATTTCGTCAAAACAAATAAATTACTTTTTAATACATCAGAAAAATTAATGGTATTTTAGTATCGCTAATTTTTAACTAACTTAGGAAGAAAATTTTACAAAAATATTTCAATTGAAAATATTCGAAAATTTCCCTTGATCTAATTACGTTTCTTTAGTATTATGGATAAGTGCTTGAGCTTTGGAGGTAGATTTGCCTTACCCCCTATTAAGTGAAAGCTGCGAAGCGTTGATGCGGAAGGTTGCGACACACCCGGCCGCTTTGCCACAGGATGTGGCGGTAATTTCCGCGGAGCTAGTCAAATTTCAAATCTGACGAAGGAGGGAACATAATGGCAAAACAAAAGATTCGTATTCGGTTAAAGGCTTATGAACACCGTATTTTAGATCAATCTGCTGATAAGATTGTTGAAACCGCTAAGCGGACAGGTGCTCAAATTTCAGGTCCTATTCCATTACCAACTGAACGGACTATCTATACTGTTATCCGTTCACCACACAAATTTAAGAAGTCACGGGAGCAGTTCGAAATGCGCACACACAAGCGTTTAATCGATATTGTTGACCCAACACCTAAGACCGTTGATTCATTAATGAAGCTCGATCTTCCTAGTGGTGTTGATATTGAAATTAAGCTTTAATTATTAGAATAAGAATAATACATAAAACATAAAATTGGAGGTGTACTCATGACCAAAGGAATCTTAGGTAAAAAGGTTGGAATGACTCAAGTATTCACTGACAATGGTGAATTAGTTCCAGTTACTGTTATCGATGTTACACCAAACGTTGTAATGCAAATTAAGACCGTTGAAAACGATGGTTACAGTGCTGTACAACTTGGTTTTGATGACAAGCGGGAAGTTTTGAGCAACAAGCCTGAACAAGGTCATGCAGCAAAAGCAAACACGACCCCTAAGCGCTTCATCGGTGAAATCCGCGACGCTGAATTAGGGGACATTAAAGTCGGAGACGAAGTTAAGGCTGACGTTTTCGCAGAAGGTGAAACTGTCGACGTTACGGGTACTACCAAGGGTCATGGTTACCAAGGTAACATCCATAAGGATAACCAATCTCGTGGACCTATGGCACACGGTTCTCGTTACCACCGTCGTCCCGGTTCATTGGGTGCCATTATCAACCGGGTTTTCAAGGGCATGAAGCTCCCTGGTCGTATGGGTGGCAAGACTGTTACCATGCAACACTTACAAGTTGTTAAGGTTGATCTTGACAACAACGTATTACTCATCAAGGGTAATGTTCCTGGTGCAAACAAGTCTTACGTAACTATTAAGAACTCAGTTAAGGCTAATACTAAGAAGAGTCTTAGCAAACAACACAACAAATAAGAAGAAAGGAGGAAGTAAATAATGACTAGCGTTAATTTGTATAAACAAGATGGTAGCCAAAACGGTACTGTTGAATTAAACGATGCAGTATTTGGTGTTGAACCAAATGAAAATGTTGTATTTGATGCAATTTTGCGTCAACGTGCTTCATTACGTCAAGGTACACATGCTGTAAAGAATCGTTCTGCAGTTAGCGGTGGTGGTAAGAAGCCATGGCGTCAAAAGGGTACTGGTCGTGCTCGTCAAGGTTCTATCCGTTCTCCACAATTCCGTGGTGGTGGTATTGTTTTTGGACCTACTCCACGTTCATATAAGTACAGCCTTCCTCGTAAGGTTCGTCAACTTGCAATCAAGTCTGCCCTTTCCCAAAAGGTTCTTGATAACAGCTTTGTAGTAGTTGATGCATTAAACTTTGATGCACCAAAGACAAAGGAATTCGCTGATGTTATGGGTAACTTAAACGTTGCTGAAAAGACATTAGTTGTTGTTACTGATGACGACAAGAATGCTGCTTTATCAGCACGTAACTTAGCTAATGCTACAGTTGTTACTCCAGCAGGTGTTAACATCTTGAACGTTGTTGATAACCAAAAGATTGTTATCACTAAGTCAGCTCTTTCTCAAGTAGAGGAGGTGCTCGCATAATGGAAGCACGCGACATTATTTTACGTCCAGTAGTTACTGAAGCTTCAATGGCTGGTATGGACAACAAGCGTTACACTTTTGATGTTGATTTACGAGCAACTAAGACACAAGTTAAAAATGCTGTTGAAGAAATTTTTGGCGTTAAAGTTGTAAAAGTTAACATTATGAATGTAAAAGGTAAGTTAAAGCGCCAAGGTCGTTACGAAGGATACACTAAGCGTCGTCGTAAGGCTATTGTTACTTTATCTGCCGACTCAAATGAAATTAAGTTGTTTAACGACAACAACGAAAACTAATCATTAAAAAAAGGAGGAAAAAACAGTGGGAATTCGTAAATATAAAGCAACCACTAACGGTCGCCGTAATATGAACGGTTACGACTTCGCTGAAATCACGAAGACAACACCTGAAAAGTCATTATTGGCTCCGTTAAAGCACACTGCTGGTCGTAACAGTTATGGTCATATTACTGTTCGTCACCGTGGTGGTGGTACAAAGCGTCAATACCGTATTATTGACTTTAAGCGAATTAAAGATGATGTTCCAGCAACTGTTAAGGCAATTGAATACGATCCAAATCGTACTGCAAATATTGCTTTACTTGTTTACGCTGATGGTACTAAATCATACATCATCGCACCTAAGGGCTTGAAGGTTGGCATGACCGTTCAATCTGGTCCTGATGCTGATATCAAGGTTGGTAATGCTCTTCCTTTAAAGAACATTCCAGTTGGTACTGTTATTCACAACATTGAATTAAAACCAGGTAAGGGTGGTCAACTTGCTCGTTCAGCTGGTGCCTCAGCTCAATTACTTGGTAAGGAAGAAAAATACGTATTAGTACGTCTTTCTTCTGGTGAAGTTCGTATGGTCCTTGCTACTTGCCGTGCTACTATCGGTACTGTTGGTAATGATGAACACGCCTTGATTATTAAAGGTAAGGCTGGTCGTACTCGTTATGCTGGTCAACGTCCACACGTTCGTGGTTCTGTTATGAACCCTAACGATCACCCACATGGTGGTGGTGAAGGTAAGCAACCAGTTGGTTTACCATCTCCTCTTTCTCCATGGGGTAAGAAGACTGTTGGTAAGAAGACCCGTTCACACAAAGCTCGTTCAAACAAGTTCATTGTTCGTGGTCGGAAGCGCGGTCCACATACTCGTTAATATTTATATACGTTCTAATACCCGAGAGGAGGTACACTAAATGGGTCGTAGTTTGAAAAAAGGACCTTTCGCTGATGCTTCATTACTGAAGAAGGTTAAGGAGCAAGAAGGTTCTGAAAAGAAGACTGTCATCAAGACATGGTCACGTCGTTCTACCATTTTCCCAAGTTTTATTGGTTACACATTTGCAGTATATGATGGTCGGAAGCACGTGCCAGTTTACGTACAAGAAGACATGGTTGGTCACAAGTTAGGTGAATTTGTTCCTACTCGGACTTTCCATGGTCATGCTTCTGATGACAAGAAGACAGGTAAGTAAGGAGGGTGAAATAACATATGGCTGAAAACATTACGTCAGCTAAGGCTACTGCCAAGATGGTACGGGTTTCTGCTCGTAAGGTTCGTCTTGTATTAGATGCCATTCGTGGCAAGAGTGTTGCCGAAGCATTTGCTATTTTGAAGTTCACCCCTCGTGGTGCCGCTTCAGATGTTGAAAAAGTATTAAAATCTGCTGTTGCAAACGCTGAAAACAATTTCGACTTAGATCGTGCTTCATTAGTTGTAAGTGAAGCCTTTGCTAACGAAGGACCAACTCTTAAACGGTTCCGTCCTCGTGCAAAGGGTTCTGCTTCTCCAATTAACAAGCGGACTAGTCATATTACAGTGGTTGTTACAGAACGATAGGAGGAATGAATAGTGGGTCAAAAGATCAATCCTAATGGTTTTCGTGTTGGGGTCATTCGTGATTGGACTGCAAAGTGGTACGCTGACAAGGACTTTGCTGATTACCTTAACGAAGACCTTCGAATCCGTAAGTATATTGAAAAGCGACTTGCTGATGCCTCTGTATCAACCGTTGAAATTGAACGTGCAGCTAACCGCGTAAACGTATCAATTCATACTGCCAAGCCAGGAATGGTTATTGGTAAAGGTGGTTCAGAAGTTGAAGCACTTCGTAAAGAACTTAACAAATTAACTGGTAAACGTGTTCACATTAACATTGTGGAAATTAAGAAGCCAGATTTAGATGCTCACCTTGTTGGTGAGAGTATTGCACGGCAATTAGAAGCTCGTATTGCTTTCCGTCGTGCTATGCGTGGAGCTATGCAACGTGCTATGCGTGCTGGAGCTAAGGGTATTAAGACTCAAGTTGCTGGTCGTTTGAACGGTGCAGATATGTCACGGATCGAATCATACTCAGATGGTACTGTTCCATTACATACACTCCGTGCTGATATCGATTATTCTTGGGACGAAGCTAACACTACATACGGTGTTCTTGGTGTAAAGACTTGGATTTACCGTGGTGAAGTACTTCCTACTAAGAAGAACTCAAACAATGATGAACAAGGAGGGAAGTAACACATGTTAGTACCAAAACGTGTAAAGCACCGTAAGGTTCAACGTGGTCATATGCGCGGTGAAGCTAAGGGTGGAAAAACTGTTACTTTTGGTGAATTTGGTTTACAAGCTCTTGATTCACATTGGATTAGCAACCGTCAAATTGAAGCTGCTCGTATCGCTATGACGCGTTACATGAAGCGTGGTGGGAAAGTTTGGATTAAAATCTTCCCACAACTCTCATACACTAGTAAAGGTGTTGGGGTCCGGATGGGTAACGGTAAAGGTGCTCCTGAAGGATGGGTTGCTCCAGTAAAACGTGGCAAGGTAATGTTTGAAGTAGGGGGCGTTTCTGAAGAAGTCGCTCGTGAAGCTTTACGTCTTGCCGGTCACAAGTTGCCAGTTCGCACTAAGATCGTACAACGTGAGGAAGTAGGTGGACAATCTAATGAAAAGTAAAGATTATGTACAAGAACTGAATGGATTAACCACTGATAAGCTACTTGACCGTGAAAAGGAACTGAAGGAACAATTGTTTAACTTACGTTTCCAATTAGCAACCGGCCAGTTGGAAAATACTGCAAGTCTTAAGCAAGTACGCAAAGATATTGCACGGGTTAAGACAGTTCTTCGTCAACAAGAATTAAACAAATAAGAATACGAAAAGGAGGATTAGCGCATGAGTGAAGAACGTAATGCACGTAAGGTTTACCAAGGCCACGTTGTTTCTGATAAAATGGATAAGACTATCACTGTTGTAATTGATACTTACAAGAGTGCACCTATCTATGGTAAGCGTGTTAAGTACTCAAAGAAGTACTATGCTCACGATGAAAACAACGAAGCTAAGACCGGCGACACTGTACAAATTATGGAAACTCGGCCATTATCAGCTAAGAAGCGTTTCCGTCTTGTAAAGATTGTCGAAAAAGCTGCTACCCTTTAATTTAGCAGATAACTCTAAAAATTATTCGTATTCTAATTCTTATTTGTAAATGGAAGGAGGACATTAACCGTGATTCAACAAGAAAGTCGGTTGAAGGTCGCTGATAACTCCGGTGCTCGTGAAATCTTAGTTATTAAGATTTTAGGTGGTTCCCGAGTTAAAACAGGTAATATTGGTGACATCATTGTTGCTACTGTAAAGCAGGCAACACCAGGTGGCGTTGTCAAAAAGGGTGACGTTGTTAAGGCCGTTGTTGTACGGACTAAACATGGTATTCACCGTAAGGATGGTTCATACATTAAGTTTGATGAAAATGCCGCTGTTTTAATTAACAACGACAAGAGCCCTAAGGGTACCCGTATTTTTGGCCCAATCGCTCGTGAGCTTCGTGGAGACGACTTCATGAAGATCGTTTCATTAGCTCCAGAAGTTCTCTAAAGATTTTACCGAAAATAAGGAGGTGCACAATCAACATGTTCATTAAAACAGGTGATAAGGTTCGCGTAATCGCTGGTAAGGATAAAGGCAAAGAAGGTACTATTAAAAAGGTACTTGCTTCTCAAAACCGCGTTATCGTTGAAGGTGTAAATATCGTTAAGAAACACCAAAAACCAAGCAACTCAAACCCTAATGGTGGCGTTATTGATACAGAAGCTGCAATTAATGCTTCAAACGTAATGCTGATTGATCCTTCAACAAATGAACCAACTCGTGTAGGTTACAAGTTCGTTGATGGTAAGAAGGTTCGTGTTGCGAAGAAGTCAGGTAAGACACTTGACTAATTTTTAAGGAAGGGAGGAATAACTTCTAATGGAAAACCGTTTGAAAGCTAAATACGAAAATGAAATTCGTCCAGCATTAATTGAAAAGTTTAACTACTCTTCAGTTATGCAAGCACCAAAGATTGACAAAATCGTTTTAAACATGGGTGTTGGTGATGCAACTACTAACTCCAAGAATCTTGATGAAGCTGTTGAAGAACTTGGCTTGATTTCTGGTCAAAAGCCTTTAATTACTAAGGCTAAGAAATCAATTGCTGGTTTCCGTCTTCGTGAAGGTATGTCAATTGGTGCTAAGGTAACCTTGCGTGGTGAACGTATGTATGATTTCTTAGATAAATTAGTTAATGTGGCATTGCCACGAGTTCGTGATTTCCATGGTGTAAGTAACAAGGCATTTGATGGTCGTGGTAATTACACTCTTGGTATCCATGAACAATTAATTTTCCCAGAAATTGATTATGATAAAGTTAACCGAGTTCGTGGTTTAGATGTTGTTATTGTAACAACTGCACAAACTGACGAAGAATCCCGCGAATTACTTGCTCAACTCGGTATGCCGTTTGCTAAATAAAGGAGGTTCCACAAATTGGCTAAAAAATCAATGATTGCTAAGTGCAACCGTCCAGCTAAGTTCTCAAGTCGTGAATACACGCGTTGTGCACGTTGTGGACGTCCGCACTCTGTTTACCGTAAATTCCACCTATGCCGGATTTGCTTACGAGAACTTGCCCACAAAGGACAAATTCCTGGTTTGAAGAAGGCTAGCTGGTAAACAAAAAAACCGACAAAAGGAGGAAAACATCGATGTCTATGAGTGATCCAATTGCAGATTTCTTAACTCGTATTCGTAATGCTAACATGGCTCAACACGAATCAGTAGAAGCACCTGCATCAAAGATGAAGAAGGACATCGCTGAAATCTTAAAAAACGAAGGTTTCATTCGCGATGTTGAATACGTTGATGATAACAAGCAAGGCATCATCCGTGTGTTCTTAAAGTACGGTAATGACGGTCAACGTGTTATTTCTGGCTTAAAGCGCATTTCTAAGCCTGGTTTACGTACATACGTTAAGTCAGATGCTGTGCCTAAGGTTCTTAATGGATTAGGTATTGCTATCATTTCAACATCTGAAGGTGTTGTTACTGATAAAGTTGCTCGTGCCAAGAAAATTGGTGGCGAAGTTATCGCTTACGTTTGGTAAAAAACGAATATTAGATAGGAGGTGCAAAGATGAGTCGTATTGGTTACAAAGAAATTGATTTGCCAAGTGGTGTTGAAATTTCTCAAGATGGTAATGTAGTTACTGTTAAAGGTCCTAAAGGTACTTTATCTCGTGAAATTTCACCATTAATCAAAATGACTATTGATGGTAACGTTGTAAAGTTTGATCGTGATGCTGATACTAATAAGTTAAAGATGTTACACGGAACTACTCGTGCTAATGTTAACAACATGGTTGAAGGTGTTGTTAATGGTTACAAGAAGGTTCTTAAGCTTGTTGGTGTTGGTTACCGTGCTCAACTCAAAGGTAACAAGTTGATTTTAACTGTTGGTTACTCAAACCCAGTTGAAATGGATAAGCCAGAAGATGTTGAAATTAACGTACCTGACAATACTACTATCGAATTAAGCTCAATTAACAAGGAACACCTTGGTAATTTTGCTGCTGAAGTTCGTGCTGTACGTTCACCTGAACCATACAAAGGTAAGGGTATTCGTTACGAAAACGAACACATTATCCGTAAGGAAGGTAAGACTGGTAAGTAATCTGAAAAGATTATTTAACATTCTTTTATTTAATATAATTAATATAATAAGAGGTGACTGTTGTGATTTCTAAACCAGACAAGAACAAGATCCGTCAACGTCGTCATTTACGCGTTCGCGGTAAGATTTCTGGTACTGCGGAGCGCCCACGCTTAAGTGTTTACCGTTCAAACAAAAACATTTACGCTCAATTAATTGATGACGTAAAGGGTGTGACGCTCGCAAGTGCCTCCACAAATGATAGTGAAGTAAGTGGAAAGACTAAGACTGAACAAGCTAGTGGTGTAGGAGCATTAATTGCTAAACGCGCTAACGAAAAGAACATTACTGAAGTTGTGTTTGATCGTGGTGGATACCTTTACCATGGACGTGTTCAAGCCTTGGCTGAAGCTGCTCGTGAAAACGGACTTAAATTCTAAAAAAAGGAGGAATAACCTGCAATGGCATCATCAGAATTCATTGATCCAGCAAAGTTGGATTTAGACGATCAAGTTGTAGCCATCAACCGGATTACTAAGGTTGTAAAAGGTGGGCGTCGTATGCGTTTCGCTGCTTTAGTAATTGTTGGTGACCGTAAAGGTCATGTTGGTTTTGGTACTGGTAAGGCTCAAGAAGTTCCAGAAGCTATTCGTAAAGCTCAAGCAGCTGCTGAAAAGAACTTGATTACTGTTCCTATCGTTGGAACTACTATTCCACACGAAGTTATTGGTGTATACGGCGGTGGAAAGATCATGTTAAAGCCAGCTGTTGAAGGTTCTGGAGTTGCTGCCGGTGGTGCGGTTCGTAATGTTATGGACCTTGCCGGTGTTGCGGACGTTACTTCTAAACGTCTTGGCTCTAACACACCTGTTAATGTTGTTCGTGCAACATTTGAAGGTTTGAAGCAATTAAAGAACGCTGAAGAAGTTGCAAAGTTACGTGGTGTTTCAGTAGACCACTTAGCAGAATAAGGAGGGCACTAAATTATGGCTCAAGTAAAAGTTACCTTAATTCACAGTGTTGCCCACCGACAACCTACTCAACGTCGTACTGTTAAGGCATTGGGATTAGGTAAGATCAATAGCTCAGTTATCTTACCAGATAATGCGGCAACACGCGGTCAAATTTTTAAGATCGCTCACTTGGTTTCTGTTGAAGAAGTTAAGTAATTAAAATTAAATAATAAGGAGGTGCCTACTAATGAAGTTAAACGAATTGAAGCCAGCTGCTGGTTCTCGTTCTAAGCGTCTTCGTAAGGGTCGTGGACTTTCATCAGGACACGGTTTTACATCTGGACGTGGTACTAAAGGGCAAAAGGCTCATGGAAAGACCCGTTTAGGATTTGAAGGGGGTCAAATGCCACTTTACCGGCAAATTCCAAAGCGCGGATTTACCAACATTAACCGGAAAGAATACGCAATTGTTAACTTGGCATCATTAAACAAGTTTGATGATGGTACAGAAGTTACTCCACAATTATTGATGGAAAGTGGTTTAGTTAAGAACTTGAAGAGCGGCATCAAGATTCTTGGTAGCGGTAAGCTTGAAAAGAAATTAACTGTTAAGGCTAATAAGTTTTCTGCTTCTGCAGTTTCTGCAATTGAAGCTGCTGGTGGTAAAACTGAGGTGATGTAGTTTGTTCACAGCCGTCAAAAATACATTCAAGGTAAAAGATATCCGTAAAAAGATTTTCTTTACATTGTTTGTATTGATTGTCTATCGGATTGGGGCAGCGATTACCGTTCCTGGAGTTAACGCTGCTGCTTTGCAGGAAATCTCCTCAACCGGTTTAGCATCAATCCTCAATACCTTTAGTGGTGGTGGATTGGAGAATTACTCTTTATTTGCAATGGGAGTTTCTCCATATATTACTGCGCAAATTGTTGTTCAACTATTACAAATGGATATTGTTCCGCGTTTTGTTGAATGGAGTAAACAAGGAGAAGTAGGACGGCGAAAACTTAATCAAGCAACCCGATGGTTAACGATTGTACTTGGATTTATCCAATCAATCGGTATTACCGCCGGGTTTAATGCATTGAGTACTATTCGTTTGGTTAATCACCCTGGTGTTCAAACGTATTTAACAATCGGTTTAATTTTAACTGCAGGTACAATGTTTGCTACTTGGATGGGAGACATGATTACTGAACGTGGCTTGGGTAATGGTGTTTCCATGTTAATTTTTGCTGGTATTGTTGCGCAAATGCCAGGTGGAATTCGTCAGTTATGGGATGACCAAATTGCTGGTGAATCTGGTTCTGCTTTGTGGATGGGAATTGGATTTGTTACTCTTGTTATTGTTGCAATTTTAATTATTGTAGCGTTTGTGACATGGGTACAACAGGCAGAAAGACGTCTACCAATTCAATACACAAGACGAACCACTACTTCACCATCCAGTAGTTATCTTCCCTTGAAGATTAACGTTTCAGGTGTTATTCCTGTTATTTTTGCTGGTTCTTTTATCTCAACCCCGCAAACTATTCTTATGGCTTTCCAGCAAAACCATGGTGGGGATAGTTGGTATCAAATCATGACGACCATTTTTAACATGCAATCTAGTCCTGGGATCGCACTGTATGTATTTTTGATTGTTGTATTTACCTTTTTCTATGCCTTTGTTCAGGTTAACCCAGAAAAACTTGCTGAGAATTTGCAAAAGCAAGGAAGTTATATTTCTGGAGTGCGTCCTGGAAAGGGTACACAAGACTATATTTCTTCATTGTTAATGCGATTGAGTACAGTAGGTTCATTATTCTTAGGATTGATCTCCTTAATTCCGTTAATTGCAAGTAACGTATGGAACCTAAGTCAGTCAATTGGTTTAGGTGGTACAAGCTTACTGATTATCGTACAAATTGCTTTAGATGTTGTTCGGCAGTTAAACGGACTAACAATGAAGCGCGAATATATTGGATTTATTCGAGAACCTAAAGGAGGAAATGACTAATGAGTATGAATCTTGTATTAATGGGTCTTCCAGGTGCCGGTAAAGGTACTCAAGCTCAAAAGATCGTTGAAGATTTTCCAATTCCTCATATCTCAACTGGAGATATTTTTCGGGCAGCCATAAAAAATGAAACTCCCATGGGAATTGAAGCTAAGAAATATATTGATAAAGGTGAACTTGTTCCGGACGAAGTTACTAACGGTATCGTTAAGGAACGGTTAGCTCAAGATGATACTAAAGATGGCTTTATGCTGGATGGATTTCCTCGTAATCTTAACCAAGCAGCAGCTTTGGATAAGATGTTAGCAGAGAGTAATCGGCATCTTGATGCTGTGATCAATATTCACGTCGAACCGGATGTATTGGTAGAACGTTTAAGTGGACGTTTTATTTGCCGTAACTGTGGAACAACGTATCATAAGCTTTACAATGTTCCTAAAGTTGAAGGCACATGTGACGTTTGTGGTCATCATGAATTTTATCAGCGTGATGATGATAAGCCTGAAACGGTTAAGAATCGTCTAGATGTTAATATTAAGTTGAACACACCACTGGTAGACTATTACCAAAAGAAAGGTGTTTTGCACGAAATTAATGGTGAACAAGATATCGATAAAGTTTACGAAGATATCAAGAAAGTATTAACAAACCTAAACTAGATAATAGTTATCTCTTGCGAAGTTTGTAAACATATGCTAAACTATGCAAGGTTTATCTATCTGAGTAGTGGGAAGTTTTATACTTTCCACCATTTTTACGTAATATCTAGAATAGGCAAGGAGGTACTATTTCGTGGCAAAAGCCGATGTAATTGAAGTAGAAGGTAAAGTAACTGAAACTTTGCCTAATGCAATGTTTAAAGTTGAATTGGAAAACGGAGCAGAAATTTTAGCACATGTTTCTGGTAAAATTCGGATGCACTACATTAAAATTTTACCAGGGGATCGTGTTAAAGTAGAAATGTCTCCATATGACCTTACAAAGGGTCGGATTACTTTCCGGTTCAAGTAGTTATTGATCAATTACTCTCAATAGGAGGATTTTAGAATGAAAGTAAGACCATCTGTTAAAAAGATGTGTGAGCACTGCAAGATCGTTAAGCGTAACGGTCGTGTTATGGTTATTTGCTCTGCTAACCCAAAGCATAAGCAACGTCAAGGTAAGTAATTTATTTTATAGAGAAATGGAGGTGTAGCTCATGGCTCGTATTGCAGGTGTCGATTTACCTCGTGACAAGCGAATCGTAGTCGGCTTAACATATATTTTTGGTATTGGTGATTCTACTGCTAAGAAGATTCTTGAAAATGCTGGTGTATCAGAAGACATCCGTGTTCGTGATTTAACTCCAGATCAAGAAGAAAAGATTCGTGCACAAGTAGATCAAATTCAAGTTGAAGGTGATTTACGGCGTGAAGTTTCAATGAATATCAAGCGTCTTCAAGAAATTGGATCATACCGTGGTATGCGTCACCGTCGTGGCCTACCTGTTCGTGGTCAACACACTAAGAACAATGCTCGTACTCGTAAGGGTAAGGCTGTAGCTATCGCTAATAAGAAGAAGTAGTTTAACTTTATAAAAAAGGAGGTTAGTACTAGATATGGCAACCAAAAAAGGTACGCGTAAGCGTCGTGCAAAAAAGAATGTTGAAACTGGTGTTGCGCACATTCACTCAACATTTAACAACACATTGATCATGATTACTGACGTTCAAGGTAACGCTGTAGCATGGTCTTCAGCTGGTGTTTTAGGCTTTAAGGGAAGTCGGAAGTCCACTCCATTTGCTGCTCAAATGGCATCAGAAGCTGCTGCTAAGCAAGCTATGGAACATGGTATGAAGACTGTTGAAGTTGAAGTTAAGGGTCCAGGTTCAGGTCGTGAAGCTGCTATCCGTGCACTTCAAGCAACTGGATTGGAAGTTACTGCTATTCGTGATGTAACACCTGTTCCTCACAATGGTTCTCGTCCTCCAAAGCGTCGTCGTGTTTAATTGACATTGCTGGAGACAATTATTTCCATCAATTGCCTTTTTGTCTCAAATACGAACCACGTTTTGAAAGGGGTACAAGGATAGAATGATCGAATTTGAAAAGCCAAATATTCACAAAGTTGAAGAAACAGATAACTACGGTAAGTTTGTCGTAGAACCACTTGAGCGCGGTTATGGAACCACTCTCGGTAACTCGTTAAGGCGTGTATTAATTGCATCTTTGCCAGGTGCAGCGATTACGAGTATGCAAATTGATGGTGTTTTACATGAATTTAGCACTGTTGAAGGTGTAACTGAGGATGTTACGCAGATTATCCTAAATCTTAAGAAAGTTTCTTTGAAGCTTGATTCTGAGGATCAAAAGAATCTTGAATTAGATGTTAAAGGACCTGCTGAAGTAACTGCAAGTGATATCCAGGGTGATAATGAAGTTACAATCTTAAATCCTGATCTGCATATTGCAACTGTTGCTGATGGCGCAGAATTACACATCAAGTTAACTGCTGATAAGGGTCGCGGTTACCTTTCTGCTAACGATAATAAGGCCCGGATGGATGATTTAGCAATTGGTGTTTTACCGATTGATTCCATCTATACCCCAATTGAACGTGTAAATTACACTGTTGAAAATGCACGGGTTGGTCAACGTAACGATTATGATAAGTTGACGCTGGATGTTTGGACTGATGGTTCATTAACACCAACTGAAGCAGTTAGTCTAGGTGCGAAGATTTTGACTGAACACTTAGCTATGTTTGTTGATTTAACAGAGACGGCTCAAAATGCTCAAGTGATGGTTGAAAAAGAAGAAACACACAAAGAGAAGATGCTTGAAATGACTATTGAAGAGCTTGATCTCTCTGTACGTTCTTACAATTGTTTGAAGCGAGCTGGTATCAATACTGTTAAGGAATTAACTGATAGAACAGTGTCTGATATGATGAAGGTTCGGAACTTAGGACAAAAGTCGTTAGAAGAAATTAAACTTAAATTAAATGATCTTGGTGTTTCATTTCGCCAAGACGACTAATTAGTATACCAATTGCAAAGGAGGGAACCACTTTATGAGTTACCGTAAATTAGGACGTACAAGTTCACAACGTAAGGCTTTATTACGTGATTTAACCACAGATTTAATCGTTAATGGTCGCATTACCACTACTGAAGCACGTGCTAAGGAAGTTCGTAAGACCGCTGATAAGATGATTACACTTGCTAAGCATGGTGATTTAGCTTCTCGTCGTAAGGCTGCCGCTTTTGTACGTAATGTTGTTGCTGATGTTAAGGAAGATGGCGATGATATTCGTGTACAATCTGCTCTTCAAAACCTTTTTGAAGAACTTGCTCCAAAGTATGCAGATCGTAACGGTGGTTACACACGCATCTTGAAGACTATGCCTCGTCGTGGTGACGGTGCACCAATGGTTATTCTTGAATTAGTGGACTAATTGATTTGTTCACATAAATTAAATACGTAATAAAGAATCACTATCATTGATAGTATAGAGCGTTACGATGGTGGGGAAACCCTAGTCTAGCTTGAATGCGGGAAACCCTCGTGCACTTCAATGGTAAGTGATTTTTTATTTTAAATTTAATTTTGATAGATAATTCTGTGGACTTTGCTAAAATATACTTATTAACTAATATTGAAAAGAGGAAATACTGTGACTGGAATAAAGATTCGAAAACTTGTATTTACATATCCAGACAGTAAATACCCCGTTTTAAAAAATATCAATCTGGATTTTGAACCAGTTTCTTGGACAGCGATTATTGGTCATAATGGTAGTGGAAAGAGTACATTAGCCCGATTAATTGATGGATTGCTTAGTCCTACTGCAGGATCGATTGAAGTTGACGGAATACAAGTTAACGAAAGTTCTTTAGGCAAGATTCACCAGCATATTGGATTCGTTTTTCAAAACCCTGAAAATCAGTTTGTAGGAGCAACCGTTGCTGACGATGTTGCATTCGGACTTGAAAACCGACAAGTAGATCGAAATAAAATGGAGGAAAAGATTGATAAAGCCTTAAAGATGGTAGGAATGAGTGATTATAAAAACACAGCTCCTATTAATCTCTCAGGAGGACAAAAGCAACGGGTAGCACTTGCAGGAATCCTTGCATTAATGCCTAAGATAATAATCCTTGATGAGGCCACTAGTATGCTTGATCCTTTAGCACGACAAGAAATTTTAGCTTTATTACAAAAATTAAAAAAAGAATATAATCTTTCAATTATTTCAATTACACATGATCTTAAAGAAATTGAATTAGCAGACAAAATAGTTGTATTAAATGATTCGCAAGTTGTAAAACAAGGTGCTCCATCGGAAATCCTTAAAGATAAAGAATTATTACTTGAAATTGGAGTAGGAATTCCCGCAAGCCAGCGACTGCAGAAATTATTGGTTGAACGAGGAATTGATGTTCCAAATAGATATTTAAATTTAGAGGAGCTAAAAAATTGGCTAAAGCAGCAATTACAGTAAAAAAACTCCACTATACATATCCTAATTCTACTAATGAAGCCTTACATAATGTCTCATTAACAATTAAAGAGCAAGAATTTGTTGCTATTATTGGACAAACCGGAAGTGGAAAGTCGACATTGGTTTCATTAATTGATGGATTAATAAAGCCCAGTAGTGGGGAACTTAATGTAGCAGGTTTAGAAATTAATGCAACGACAAAAACTGAATATTTAAGTAAAATCCACCATCAAGTCGGTTTTGTATTCCAATTTCCTGAACAGCAACTATTTGCAGAAACAGTTGCGGAGGATATTGCTTTTGGGCCTCATAATTTAGGGTGGCCTGCAAAAAAAATTGAAAAAGCAGTTGATGAAGCATTAAAAATGGTGGATTTGCCCTTAGAATTAAAGTCACACTCCCCTTTTGCACTTTCTGGAGGACAAATGAGGCGAGTAGCAATTGCTGGCGTTTTAGCAATGGATCCCCAAATTTTAATTCTTGATGAACCAACAGCAGGACTGGATACTCAAGCAACTAATGATTTACTTAAACTTATTAAAGATCTTAACGAGAAGGGAACAACGATTATAATGGTTACTCACCAAATGGAGCAGGTGGCCTATTATGCTAACCACGTAATTGCAATGAGCAATGGGCAGGTTGTTGCGGATACTACTCCTCAGCAATTATTTAGGGATGCTCAACGATTAAAAAAACTATCATTGACTTTGCCTGTTTCCGTCGAGGTTGCGCAATTCCTTAGTAAAGATGGGATAACCTTAAAAAATACAGAACCGCTTACGCTTGATGTGTTAGCAGATGAAATAGCAGAAGCGATGAGGAGAAAAAGAAAATGAATAGTAAAATCGTATTTGGTAGTTATGTACCAGTAAAATCGATCCTCCATCGTCTTGATCCACGAATAAAACTAATCATGTGTATTATTTACGTTATTTTAATTTTCTTCGTGAATAATTTTTTAGCTGCTATATGGCTTTTATTAGCGCTCCTTGCGGCAATTAAGTTAAGTAATGTTGGTTTAAGACAATATTGGCAAGGGATTAAGCCGTTATTTTTAATTATTTTGATAACAGTAGCGTTTCAAATTTTATTTAGTAGTGGCGGAAAGACGTATTGGCATTGGGGAATTATGGCAATAACCCGTGACGGCCTTATTAATTCATTAATTATTTTTTATCGGTTTATTGTGATTATTACTGCCTCAACTGTCTTAACTGCCACTACGCAAACTTTTCAAATTGCAGATGCCTTGGCATGGTTAATGAAACCATTACAAGTGATTAAAGTTCCTGTCAACCAGATTACGTTAATGCTTTCCATTGCATTACGCTTTGTTCCAACTATTATGGATGAAACTAATAAAATTATGAAAGCTCAGCGGGCCCGCGGGATTAATTTTAACGCTGGAAATCTTTTGACACGGATTAAACATTTAGTTCCGATTCTTATCCCATTGTTTGTCAACTCGTTTAAGCGCGCTGAAGAATTAGCAACGGCAATGGAAGCACGAGGGTATGATCCTAATGCACCACGGACTCATTATCGTCAATTGGTTTGGCATAAAAATGATGCTTGGGCTGGCTTGGCGCTATTGATTGTGACAGTTGGTCTAGTTTGTATTCGAATATTTTTCTAAATTAATAAGGAAGTAAACAATGTATCGTTATAAAATAACCTTTGCTTATGATGGAACCAATTTTTCCGGTTTTCAAATTCAACCAAATAAGCGGACAGTAGAACAAACATTAAAGAATGCAGTAAATAAAATTGCTAAGCACCCAAAGCCTGCTATTCCTGTTATCGGCTCAGGAAGAACAGACGCAGGGGTGCATGCTCTTAATCAGGTTGCGCACTTTGATATTCCCTATCATTTAAGTAATGAATCTATGAGAAAAGCCCTCAATAGTATTTTGCCACTGGATATTTTAATTAAGAAGGCCGAATTAGTGGATAATGATTTCCATGCGCGATACAGTGCTCATCGTAAGACTTATCGTTACCGGGTTGATCAGGGGGAATTTGTGAACCCATTTAAACGCAACTATACTTCTCATTTTAAATATCCTCTTAACTTAGAAAAGATGAGAAAAGCAGCTAATGATTTAGTTGGAACTCATGACTTTACAAGTTTTGTTGCGTCGGGGAGTCAAGCAAAAAGCAATGTTCGGACGATTGAGAGTATCACGATTAAACGAGATGAATTAAGAAATGAAGTCGTCTTTGATTTTACTGGTAATGGTTTTCTCTATAACCAAGTCCGAATAATGGTGGCTTTTCTTTTAGAAATCGGGAGCAATCAGCGGCCAGTAGATGACGTGTCTCGAGTCCTTGAGGCAAAGGATCGGACATTGGCACGGATGACGGCTCCAGCAAGTGGTTTATATTTAGTTAATGTAGATTATGGAACAAATGATGAAAAGGATTGACGAAAGTACTAGAAGAAGGTATACTAGCCATTGGTATTTCTTTTCCATCTAATAACTCGGTACACTATTATATGTAAAAGAAAAACAAAATTGGAGGACTTAATCGTGAGAACGACATACATCGCAAAACCTGGTGAAGTTGAACGCAAATGGTACGTTGTCGATGCTAAGAATGTCCCAATGGGTCGTTTAGCATCTGCAGTAGCATCAATTTTGCGCGGTAAGAACAAACCAACATTTACTCCACACGTTGATACTGGTGATTACGTTATCGTTATCAACGCTGCGCAAGTTAAGTTAACTGGTAAGAAAGCATCTCAAAAGATGTACTACCGTCACTCAAACTACCCTGGTGGTTTGAAGCAACGGACTGCTGGTGACTTCCTTGCAAAGGAACCAGAGAAGTTATTGGAAACTGCTATCAAGGGTATGCTTCCACACAACTCTCTTGGTCACAAGCAAGGTTTGAAGTTACATGTTTATGCTGGTGAAGACCACAAACATGCTGCACAAAACCCAGAAGTTTTAGACATTACTAACTTAATCTAAGGAGGGAATGGAATTGGCTCAACAAGTACAATACAGTGGTACTGGTCGGCGTAAGGATGCAACCGCACGTGTTCGCTTAGTACCAGGTTCAGGTAAGATTACGATGAACGGCAAGGCAATTGAAGACTACATTCCATTTGCCAACTTACGTGCTATCGTTAACCAACCATTTGCTGTTACTAAAACAGAAGGTCAATACGACGTTTTAGCTAACGTTAATGGTGGTGGATTCTCTGGTCAAGCAGGTGCAGTACGTCACGGTATCGCCCGTGCACTTCTCGCTGTTGATCCAGACTTCCGTGACGCTTTAAAGAAGGCTGGTCTCTTAACTCGTGACCCTCGTATGAAGGAACGTCGTAAGCCAGGTCTTAAGAAAGCTCGTAAGGCTGCTCAATTCAGTAAGCGTTAATATTTCGATTATCGCTTCCAGAGACATCAGTATTTTGCTGGTGTCTTTTTATATTTAAACGGAATTTAATATACGGTATAATACATGATAACTAATATAAAGGAGGAATTACTAATGACTAAAAAGGTAGCGTTAGTAACTGGAGCAAGCCAAGGAATTGGTAAAGCAATTGTAGAAAGATTGGTTAAGGATGGTTTTGCGGTTGCTCTCGTAGCATTAAACGAGGCAAAGCTCCAACAAGTTGTTGATGAACTGACTAATAATGGTGGGGAAGCATTACCACTTGTAGCCGATGTAGCAAATAGAGAAGAAGTGTTTGCAGCTGTTGAGAAGACAGTCGAACATTTTGGAGATCTTAATGTAATCGTTAATAATGCTGGATTAGGTCCTACTACCCCAATTGATTCAATTACACCTGAACAATTTGAAAAAGTATATGGCGTAAATGTTGCTGGGGTTTTATGGGGAATTCAAGCTGCCCACAAGGCATTTAAGGAGCTCGGTCATGGTGGTAAGATTATCAATGCTACATCTCAAGCTGGTGTTGTTGGTAATCCTAATCTTGCACTTTATTCCGGAACAAAATTTGCTATTCGAGGAATTACGCAGGTAGTAGCTCAAGATTTGGCAACTGAAGATATTACGGTAAATGCTTTTGCACCAGGAATTGTTAAGACTCCGATGATGTATGATATTGCGCATCAAGTTGGTCAAAATGCTGGTAAGAGTGATGAATGGGGAATGGAAACCTTTGCCAAGAACATTGCAATGAAGCGTCTTTCTGAACCAGAGGATGTTGCTAATGTGGTAAGTTTCTTAGCTGGTCCTGATTCAAATTACGTTACTGGACAAACAATTATTGTTGATGGTGGAATGCAATTCCATTAATACTTAAGGCTAGTAGCAGCAAGCGCAACTGGAAAAATTTTTTCAGTTGTGCTTTTTTAACTTCTTCTAAAAATATTACGATAAATTAACCCAAACGAGATGGATTTTGCTACAATTAATAACTAGTAGAAAAGAGGAGGCTAAGCTTGTGGCAAAACGGAAGCGGAGAAACAAAAACCGCCATACGGGTAGAAATTGGATTATTAGCATTCTTGCTGTTATTGTTATCTTTTTGGGTGTTTACGTTGGGCACCATTTTTACCGAATCTGGAATCAGCAACGAATTGAACAAGAGGCACGTGAAAAGGATCGCCGAGCGAAGCAATTATTTATTCAGCAAGTTGCTCCTGAAGCCCAGGCAATGCAAAATACCTATCATGTCTATGCATCAATTACGATTGCCCAAGCGATTCTTGAATCTCAATGGGGAACGAGTCAGTTAGCGTCACAATACCATAATTTATTTGGAATTAAGGGAACGGGAGCAAATTCACGAGTAATGACAACTAAAGAATATATTAATGGTAAGTGGATCGTTACTAAGGGACGATTCCGCGTTTATGATAGTTGGAGTGATTCTATTAAAGACCATACGCGCTTGATGTTAAATGGAACAGACACCAATCAGCAAAATTATGATCGAGTTGTCCATGCGACTAATTATCAAGAAGCAGCTCGGGGATTGCAAGAAGCAGGGTATGCGACTGATCCTGATTATGCACAAAAATTAATTTCGGTGATTAAGGCGTATAAATTATATAATTATGATAAGTAATGAGTAATGTAGAGGGGTACAAAAATGAAAGAGTTAGAAGAAAAGATTAAGGAATACGGGACTGTTTTACCGGGTAATGTTTTAAAAGTAGATGCTTTTTTAAACCATCAAGTTGATCCTCAATTAATGTTGCATATCGGTCAAGAATTCGCCAAGCTTTTCGCTAATGAAGGCATTACTAAGATTTGGACAGTCGAATCATCCGGAATTGCTCCAGCTGTAATGACTGGGTTGGAAATGAATCTCCCAGTTATTTTCGCTCGTAAGTATAAGAGTCTTACTCTTAACCAAAATATGTATACTGCTGATGTATATTCGTATACTAAGAAAACAACCAATCGGATTTCAATTTCTAAAAAGTATGTAGATGCTAATGATAAGATTTTAATGATTGATGATTTCTTGGCTAATGGTCAAGCAGTAGAGGGATTATTAGAAATTGCCGATCAAGCAGGGGTTCAAGTAGCGGGTGCAGGAATAGTTATTGAAAAGAGTTTTCAACCTGGAGCTGGTGAACTAAAAGAACGTGGAATTCGTGTCGAATCATTGGCACGAATTCAATCATTGAGTGATAATAAAGTTGAATTCGTAAAAGACTAATAAGGGAAGTGATAAAATGGGCAGAGATACTATTTACCCAGGTAGTACTTTAGGAATTATTGGAATTAATCGCAATGGGGCAGCACTTATTGCAACAGCGAAGAAGGCAGGCTTTAACGTTGGTGTGTATGTGAATCGTTCTCAGCCATTAGTAACTAAAATGGCTGATTTTACCATTGTAGGGGCAATGAACGATCGGACAAAACTAACTCAGTTTGGTGAAGCATGTGATGCAATTATTTATCAAACCCCTAATGTCGATTCTCGCGTCATGCACTTTTTGAGTCAATATGCAGTGATTCCTCAGGGGATTAATGCTCTTGAGATTGTTCAAGACCGATTAATGGAACGTGCTTTCTTAGATCAGGTAAATATTAATATTGCTCCATATATGACGGTGGTTAGTTTAGATGATGTTTACCAATCAATCGATTCCATTGGCTATCCTGCGTTGTTAAAACCCATTCAACGAGGAATTGGGGAAAATTCAATGCTGATTGAGCGCCAATCTGATATTACTCGCGCCGCTGATTTTATTGATACGGGTACATATTTACTAGAATCGTGGATTGAACATACAAATGAATATACTATGACAGCGGCAACTGATGGAAAAGATACAGAGATTTTCCCACTTGCTCAGCTTCATTACAATGACAAGCGCCAATTGATTTCTGTTGCGACACCAGCAAATATTCACGATGATATGTTAAAAGAGATGCAACGGATTGTAAAAAGTGTTGCGGCATCTCTTGAATATCGGGGGGTATTTTCGGTTAACTTTTATGTTACTTCTACTGGTACTCTTTATGTAAAGAATATTGAACCAGGGTTAACGTCGATTGCTAATATTTATGATGTCACAGCAAATGTTGACCAGTATGAAGAACAATTAAGAAGCACTGTTGGAATGCCCCTACATGTTATTACACCATTACAAATTGGCTTATTGATGGTCGTTCGCAATTATCAATCACGAGCAATTCAACGGCAATGGTTGCTAAAGAATAACTGGCAATTTAGGTTCTTTAATGATGTTGGGGATGACGATCAGGCAATTCTAGGCTTTGTCTGGGTAACTGGCGGCGATAACTTGGCAGCCTTAAAGAATCAGGTTGACGATACTGAAGTTTGGAACGAATAAGCTTGATCACGAAATTATAAATTAAGCGTACAAGATTACGAGGGACTGGGGATGAAATCGCAGTCTCTTTATTTTTCCTAACATACGTTCGATTTTAGCACCAAATGAGATCCTAATTTGGTATAATATTAGCCGATGAAAATTTAGAGAGGATGGAACAGCGTGAATAACGGGCAAGCATTATTAGAAGGAATGAATGATAAGCAATCCGAAGCAGTATTAACTACAGAGGGACCATTATTAGTAATGGCCGGTGCTGGATCAGGAAAGACACGGGTTCTTACACACCGGGTTGCTTACTTAATTGAAGAAAATGGTGTATTACCATGGAATATTTTAGCGATTACTTTTACCAACAAGGCTGCGCGCGAAATGAAAGAGCGGGTCGGTAAATTACTTGGTGAAAGTGCTAATGAGATTTGGGTATCGACTTTTCACGCATTATGTGTTCGAATCCTCCGTCGTGATATTGAAAAAATTGGCTATAATCGCGCCTTTACGATTGCTGATACAAGTGAGCAACGGACGTTAATGAAGCGGATTTGTGCAGAATTAAATATTGATACTAAAAAATTTGATCCCCGCAGTATTTTAAGTGCGATTTCTAATGCTAAAAATGCTTTGTTGACGCCAGATGACTATAGCAAAGAAGCTAATAGTATGTTTGAAAACATGGTCGCGCGAGCATATAAGCTTTACCAACAAGAGCTAGAAACTAATCAAGCATTAGATTTTGATGATCTGATTATGAAGACCATTGAGTTATTGGAAAGTGATCAAGAGACGCTTGAATTTTATCAAGATAAGTTCCACTACATCCATGTTGACGAATACCAGGATACGAATGATGCCCAATACCGGTTAGTTAATCTATTAGCGCAAAAGTACCAAAATTTGTGTGTGGTAGGGGATGCAGATCAGAGTATTTATGGTTGGCGTGGAGCTAATATGAACAATATTTTGAATTTTGAACATGATTATCCCCAAGCTAAGACGGTAATGCTTGAGCAAAACTATCGATCAACGCAAACAATTTTAAATGCGGCAAATGAAGTTATTGCTAATAACCTTTATCGAAAAAAGAAGAATCTGTGGACAGAAAATGGTCAAGGGGACAAAATTTCGTATTACCGCGCGCAAAATGAACATGATGAAGCGCAGTTTATTGTTTCGAAGATTAAAGAAGAACAAGAAAAGCATGGCTATCACTTTAATGACTTTGCAATTCTTTATCGGACTAATGCACAATCACGGATGGTTGAAGAAACTTTCTTGAAGAGTAGTATTCCCTATACGATGGTTGGTGGCCATAAATTCTATGACCGGCGTGAAATTCGTGATATTTTAGCATATTTGACCTTAATCGTTAATCCTGCCGATTCAATGAGCTTTGAACGAGTTGTTAATACGCCCAAACGAGGAATTGGTTTAACTAGTGTGGAACATCTTCGCAATTTCGCTAATGAAAATGGCTGGACATTATTAAAGGCAGCTCAAAATGTTGATACTGCTAGTGAAATTACTGCACGAACACGAAATAAAATTGATGAATTTGGTCAATTAATGGCTAACTTGACTAAACAAGCAGAATATCTCACATTAACTGATTTAACTGAACAGATTTTAGAGTTAAGTGGCTACAACAAAATGCTAAGTGATGATCGAAGCCTTGAAGCACAAGCTCGTCGTGAAAACCTTGATGAATTTAAGTCGGTTACACAAGAATATGATGAGCAGCATAAAGACGATGATGATCCTAACTTGCAAAAAATTATTAACTTTTTAGCTGATTTGGCCCTTGTCTCAGATCAAGATGATGTTGATGAACAAGCACCAGCTGTAACTTTAATGACATTACATGCAGCTAAGGGACTTGAATTTCCAGTTGTTTTCCTTGTGGGAATGGAAGAAGGTATTTTCCCATTATCGCGAGCTTTAATGGAAGATGATGAATTGGAAGAAGAACGTCGCTTAGCCTATGTTGGAATTACACGGGCAAAGAAAAAGCTTTATCTTACTAATGCCTTTTCACGTTTACTTTATGGTCGTATCCAGCGTAACCAACCATCACGATTTGTAGAAGAAATTGATTCTGAGTTGTTACAGTTTGAAAATAGCCCATCAGGTAATAGCATTAAAGATAGTAAACTGCCATTTGATCGTGCTGCCGCAACCGCTACTACCTACCGTGATCAGCAAAAGCGAACATATCGCAGTGCTGGCAAGCGGGTTAAACCAATTACTAACACCGGAACTGGGGCCGATAAGGTTGGCTGGAAAACTGGCGATAAGGTTGAACACAAAAAGTGGGGCCAAGGAACAGTGGTCAAAGTTAACGGTAGTGGTAATGATATGGAATTAGATATTGCCTTTCCAAGTCAGGGTGTAAAGCGCTTATTGGCAAGTTTTGCCCCAATTACGAAAGTACAAAAATAACGAAATGAGGCGGATGAGATGAGTGAAAAACAGACGCCAGTAAAAGAATTAACCCTTCAAGAAGCTCAAGATGAGATTAAGCCATTACGAGCAAAATTGACTAAATGGGGAAAAGAATATTATGAACAAGATAATCCAACCGTAGAGGATCATGTATATGACCGTGCGTATCAGCGATTAGTACAGCTGGAAGAACAATTTCCACAATTAGTCTCTGCTGATTCGCCAACTCAACGAGTAGGAGGAGCAACAGAAAGCCAATTAACAAAAGTTCGGCACGAAATTCCGATGTTATCGATGGGGGATGTCTTTTCGATTGAAGAATTGATGGACTTTAACCAACGACAACAGGAAAATCGGGATGTCGAAGTTGAGCCCGAATATAATCTCGAACTAAAAATCGATGGTCTTTCTCTTTCACTTGTTTACGAGAATGGAAAGTTAGTTCAAGGTTCTACGCGTGGCAATGGAACGATTGGTGAAGATGTTACTGCTAATGTCCGAACTATCAAGTCAGTGCCTGCCGAATTACCAGAACCATTATCGATCGAGGTTCGGGGCGAATGTTATATGCCAAAAGCGGCTTTTGCAAAGTTAAATGCTAAACGCGAAGCAGAAGGATTGCCGGTTTTTGCTAATCCTCGGAATGCAGCAGCCGGAAGTTTGCGGCAATTAGATCCGAAAGTAACGGCGCAACGTGAACTAGATACATTTATATATTATGTTCCTGAATATCAAAAGTTGGGGGTGAAGACCCAAGCGGAAGCACTTGATCGTATGCGAGAATTAGGGTTTAATGTTAATCCTAATAATCGAGTTGTTCATAACCGTGAAGAGATTGAGAAGTATATTGAAGAATATACAGCTCAACGAGACAAGCTCACTTACGGGATCGATGGAATTGTTGAAAAAGTAAACGACCTTGATACGGAAGTTGCCCTTGGGAATACAGTTAAGGTGCCACGCTGGGAAATTGCTTATAAATTCCCTCCCGAAGAGCAAGCAACGATTGTCCGTGATATTGTCTGGACTGTCGGTCGGACCGGCAATGTAACGCCAACAGCAGTTATGGACCCAGTTCAATTAGCGGGTACAACAGTTAGTCGAGCTTCTTTGCATAATCCTGATTACTTGCGTGAAAAAGATATTCGGATTGGTGATACTGTTTACCTGCATAAAGCGGGTGACATTATTCCTGAAATTTCAAAAGTAGATCTAACTAAACGTCCTGCAGATTCAGTTGAATATGAGATTCCAACGAAGTGTCCGGTCTGTAGCTCAGAATTAGTTCATCTTGATGGTGAAGTTGCGTTACGCTGTATTAATCCAATGTGTCCAGCGCAAATTAAAGAAGGCTTAGCACATTTCGCTTCCCGGAATGCCATGAATATTGATGGACTTGGTCCTAGAATCATTGAACAGCTATGGGATAAAGAATTGATTCATGATGTTGCCGGTTTATATCGACTTAATCATGACCAATTATTAACTTTAGATAAATTTGGCGAGAAATCGACCTCTAACCTATTGACATCGATCGATAATAGTCGTAATAATTCTGTCGAGCGCTTATTATTTGGTCTTGGAATTCGGCATGTTGGTGCGAAAGCTGCTCGAATTATCATGGAACATTTCGGTGACCTTGATAGCTTAATGAAGGCTAATGATGATGAGATTTCTGCGATTAGTGGAATTGGTCCAACAATTGGCGAAAGTATCGTAACTTATTTTGCTAATCAACAAGTTGTTAAATTAATTGACGAATTACGAGAAGTTGGGGTAAACTTTGCTTATCTTGGCTCACGGTCAAATGCTAATCCTGATAGCGAATGGAATGGTCGGCGAGTAGTACTGACTGGTAAGCTAACTGAAATGACTCGTGGGGAAGCAAAGTCATGGCTTGAAAACCACGGGGCTAAGGTAACCGGAAGCGTCTCAAAGAAAACAGATATTGTCATTGCGGGTGCTGATGCTGGTAGTAAGCTAACAAAAGCTCAAGACCTGGGCATTGATGTATGGAATGAACAGCAATTCAGCCAAGCAATGAAGGAGGAACAGTAAATCGTGAAGCGAAAGGCAAAAAAAATAGCCGTTAGTGCTGCCGTTTTGATGTGTACTGTCTTGCTTGCATCATGTGGTTTTGGAGGAAAGTCGTCATCGAAAAACTATTCAACGACTGGTTCAAGTAATGGTACTTATCAAGGTGTGATTAAAAATGGTCGTTACCGAACAAGTAAAGCTCGGGGTATAAATGTCTCACAAAATGATAACCAATATAACCTTAAAAGCTTTGAAAGTGGTTTGACCCAGGTTTCAAAACGAGTCTTTTCAACAAAAAGCTATATTTTCCAAGAAGGTCAATACCTTAGTAGTGGGACGATTGAAAACTGGCTTGGTCGAAAAACAAAGAGTAATCCTGAAGGGCTAAACCCTGCTCAAGGAAAGAAGAGCAATCCTAACCCAGTCTATATTCAACAAATTGAAGAGCAAGATTATATGCAAGAAAGTGGTAATTCCATGAAATTGCGGGGGATTACGATTGGGATTGGAATAAATTCCGAATACAACTACCAAACTAAGACAGGAGGACCAACTTTAACTAAGAAGATTAGTGATAGTGAGGTTCGTCGTCAAGGTGAAATCGTGGCACAAAAGGTTCTTCAACGAGTACGGAAAAAATCAGGCGTTGGAAATGTTCCAATCGTGATTGCACTATACAAACAAGCACCGGATGATAGTTTAGTTGGTGGTACATTCTTTGCTTATAGTAAGAATAGTGGTAATACAATTAGTAGCTGGCGGAAGTTAAATTACAAGAATGTAGTCCTTCCAAAGGCTAGTGCATCAACAACTAATAGTTCTGATCAAACTGATGATGATAGTTTCTCAAACTTTAAGAGCCAGATTCAAAGTTTCTTCCCTAACTTGAGTGGAGTTACAGCACAAGCTCAATATGAAAATGGGACTTTATCGGGGATGCACATTACTGTTACTACTCAGTTCTATAGTCAAAGTGAAATTACTAGTTTTACCCAATATATTACCCGGGCAGCAAAGAAGTACCTACCTAATGGGATTCCGATTGATATTAAGATTCAATCTGATTCCGAAATTCAAGCGGTTGTTTACCGGAATGCTGGTTCTGATAACTTCCAGTCGCATATTTTTGATTCTTATTAAAGATGAAAAAAGGAGAATATCGATTCGTTACTAGAAAATGCGAACCGATAACTCCTTTTTTATTTCTACATGGATGAAATAGGAGCCTATTCTGTGCTAAAATTGTTAAATGTATATGTAGATTTTAAATTACTGGAAAAGAGGTAGAGAGAATGGCCAGTAAAATCACTGAGCAACAAGTAGAACACGTTGCTGAACTTGCTAAGCTTGAGTTCCCTAAGGATGAACTTGGTAAGTTTACCACTCAACTAGGAAACATTATTGATATGTTTGAAGACCTCGAAGCGGTTGATACCGATGGCGTTGAACCAATGACATCAGCAACCGATCGGGTAAATGTAATGCGTGAAGATAAGGCAATTAAGAGTTCTAAAGACGAACAAGAAGCCTTGCTTAACAATGCTCCTGAAACTGATGGTGGCTACATCAAGGTTCCAGCAATTCTTGACGAAAGTGAGGACGGCGAATAATGGATTTTTACCAAACAAGCTTGAGTCAATTGCACGATGACTTGGTAAATAAGAAAATCAGTGCAACTGAATTAACAAAGGAAACTTTTGACCACATTAAGGGTAATGAAGATCAAGTTAAAGCTTTCATCAGCTTAAATGAAGATCAAGCACTGAAGCGGGCAGCTGAGATTGATGCAAAGGGCATTAGTGCTGATCAATTAACTGCAGGGGTTCCGCTTGCAGTTAAGGATAATATCTTAACTAAGGGCCTCACAACGACGGCTGCTTCTAAGATGCTTGAAAACTTTAACCCTGTATATGACGCGACAGTGGTTGAAAAGTTAAATGCCGCTGATTACATCAACGTTGGTAAGACTAACCTTGATGAATTTGCTATGGGGTCATCTACTGAAAATTCAGCATTCTTTACGACTCATAACCCATGGGATCTTACCCGGGTTCCTGGTGGTTCTTCCGGTGGTTCTGCTGCTGCTGTTGCGGCCGGGGATGTTTTAGGTGCACTTGGTACTGATACTGGTGGTTCTATTCGGATGCCTGCTTCCTTTAACGGTGTCGTTGGGATGAAGCCTACATACGGTCGTGTATCACGGTGGGGGATCATTGCTTTTGGTTCAAGTTTTGACCAAGTCGGCTGGTTGACCCAAAATGTTAAGGATAATGCCTTGTTGACCGCCCTCATCAGTGGAAATGATGAACGGGATATGACATCCTCACTTAAAGAAGTTCCAGACTGGGCAGCCCAATTAAACGAAAATACGAATGTTAAAGGCTTACGGATTGCTGTGCCAAAGGAATACTTTGATGGCTTAGACGAAGATGTTCAAGAAGTAATTAAGGCTGCTTTGGACCACTTAGAATCCCTCGGCGCAATTGTTGATGAAGTAAGTTTGCCACATACCAAGTATGGGGTTCCTGCTTACTACATTTTAGCCTCATCTGAAGCATCTTCTAACCTCCAACGTTACGATGGTATTCGTTATGGCTTCCGAGCTGCTGATGTTAAGAACCTGGAAGACGTTTATGTTCGTTCTCGTTCGGAAGGTTTTGGTGAAGAAGTTAAGCGACGGATTATGTTAGGGACCTTCTCTCTCTCTGCTGGTTTCTATGATGCTTACTTTAATAAGGCCGCTAAAGTTCGCCGTCTTATCGCCCAAGATTTTGAAGACGTATTTAAGGATCATGATGTAATCGTTGGTGCTACTGGTGCTTCAACGGCATTTAAGATTGGTGCAGAAATTGATGATCCACAAACCATGTACATGAACGATGTATTAACTGTTCCCGTTAATATGGCCGGCCTTCCTGCAATGTCTATTCCTGCTGGTTTCTCTGCTAAAAATGGCATGCCAGTTGGTCTGCAAATCATCGGAAAAGCATTTGACGAACAAACAGTTTATAACACTGGATATGTCTTTGAACAGACAACTGATTTCCACAAGAAGACACCAAAGTTAGGAGGTCAAAACTAAGATGAACTTTCAAACAACAATCGGTCTAGAAGTCCACGTTGAATTAAAGACTAATTCAAAGATTTACAGTCCATCCCCCGTTGAATACGGTGACCAGCCTAACGCAAACACCAATGTCATTGACTGGGGGTACCCTGGTGTATTGCCAAGCTTAAACAAGGGTGTCGTTCGTGACGGAATCATGGCTGGACTTGCTCTTCATGCTCAAATTGCCCATCACATGCACTTTGATCGGAAGAACTACTTCTATCCTGATAACCCGAAAGCCTACCAGATTACTCAATCAGATACTCCAATTGCTCATGACGGTTGGATTGAAATTGAAATAAATGGTAAAAAGAAAAAGATCGGTATCAAAGAAATGCACATTGAAGAAGATGCTGGTAAGAACACTCACACCAGCAAGTATTCATACGTTGACTTGAACCGGCAAGGAACACCGCTAATTGAAATTGTTTCTAAGCCAGATATTGCCTCGCCTGAAGAAGCAGTGGCTTACTTGGAAGCATTGCGTCAACGGATTCAATTTACGGGGATCTCTGACGTGAAGATGGAAGAAGGGTCCATGCGGGTTGATACCAACATCTCAATTCGGCCAATCGGTTCTGATAAGTTTGGGACCAAGACAGAGATGAAGAACATCAACTCCTTTAACTATGTTCGGAAGGCCCTCGCATTTGAAGAAAAACGGCATCAAAAAGTATTGATGGCTGGTGGACACATTGGTCAGGAAACACGTCGTTATGATGAAGCGACTGGTGAGACTATTCTGATGCGGACAAAGGAAGGTTCTGATGATTACCGTTACTTCCCAGAACCAGACTTGCCACCAGTAAACGTTAGCGATGAATGGATTAGCGAAATTGAAAGCGAAATGCCAGAAATGCCTGGTGAGCGTCGTGAGCACTATGTTAAGGATCTTGGCTTAACTGATTACGATGCGATGGTTCTTACCCAGACTAAGGAAATGTCTGATTTCTTTGAAGAAGCTGTTAAGAACGGTGGCGATCCTAAGCGGGTAGCCAACTACTTAATGAACGATGTAAACTCATACTTGAACGATAAGCAAGTTGACTTACAAGATACCAAGCTTACTCCAGCTAACCTTGCCGGTATGGTGAAGTTGATTGAAGACGGAACAATTTCTTCTAAGATGGCTAAGAAGGTCTTCAAGGGAATCTTAGATGGTGAAGAACCAAATGCTTACGCAAAGGAACACGGTCTTGTTCAGTTATCTGATCCTGCGCAACTACAGCCAATCGTTGATGAAGTGCTTGATAACAACGAACAATCAATTGAAGACTTTAAGAATGGTAAAGACCGGGCTGTCGGCTACTTAATGGGTCAAATCATGAAGCAAACGCGTGGTAAGGCTAACCCACAAGTTGTTACTCAATTATTGATGAAGTCTTTGAAGGCTAAATAGAGTAGGGAGGGATGACCGTGCGAAAACGTGCTCGGATAATTTATAATCCTACCTCAGGCCGTGAAACATTGCGAAGTGATTTAGTTGATATTCTCGCAATTTATGAGAAAGCTGGATATGAAACTAGTGCTTTTGCGACTACTCCTGCGCCTAACTCGGCTAAGAACGAAGCCACTCGTGCTGCTGAAGACGGTTTTGATTTGATTGTAGCTGCTGGTGGAGATGGTACTCTGAATGAAGTGGTTAATGGAATTGCTGGGTTAGAACATCGGCCAACATTAGCGATTATTCCAGCAGGGACGACTAATGACTATGCACGGGCATTACGGATTCCTCGTGATGATCCGATCGCCGCGGCTAAGTTAATCTTAAAGAAGAATAAGAAATTTAAGATTGATATTGGTCGGGCTGGTGAAAACTACTTCATGAATATTGCTGCTGGTGGAACGATGACTGAATTAACCTATGAGGTCCCTTCGCAAATGAAGTCCCTCTTTGGTTACGCAGCATACTTCGCCAAGGGAGCAGAGTTAATGCCGCGGATTAAGCCAGTCGACATGCTAATCAAGTATGATAATCAGGAATACCGGGGCAGTGCTTCCATGTTTATGATTGCCTTGACTAATTCGGTCGGCGGTTTTGAACAGATTGTGCCGGATGCTTCACTTGATGATGGAAAATTTACAATGATTATTGTTAAGAAGAGCAGCGTGATCGATATGCTTAGTTTAATGGCAAAGGCGCTTCAAGGAAAGCACCTTGATGATCCGCGCATTATTTATGCTAAGGCAACCGATATTGAAGTTATTCCGCTAAACAAAGATGACCGCTTGATGGTTAACCTTGACGGGGAATACGGTGGCGATGCGCCAATGAAATTCCATAACCTTAAACAGCACCTAGAAGTAATTGCTAACTTGGATGAGATTCCAGAAGATGCGATTACAACTTCAGCTGATTTTAAGCGGGTCGAAGAAGACTTTATGAATGGCATTGACGATTATAAAGATCGCGAAAAGAAATAGAATAAATAAACGGTCAGCTTCGCAAAGAGGAAGTTGGCCGTTTGTTTTGTTATAATAGGAGAAGTTTGTAACGTTGAAATTAATGGAGGAATAACTTTGAAATTAAACATTCCAGTACATAAAAATGAAGAATATCCAGCGAAGGTAGTGGATTTATCTTACGAGGGCAATGGGGTCGTTAAGATTGATGATTTTCCCGTCTTTGTTCCTAATGCCCTTCCTGGTGAAGAGATTACGGTAAAGATCACCAAGGTAACCAGCCACTTTGCTTGGGGACGGGTAATGGACTGGCAGACGAAGAGTCCAGACCGCGTTGATGTTAAGGATAAAAAGTACATTCAAACGGGAATCGCGCCGCTTGGTCATTTGAAATATGAGGCCCAGTTGAAATTCAAACAACACCAAATCGCTGAGTTGCTGGCAAAGGCGCATTTAGATGAGATTGAAGTATTGACAACGATGGGGATGAAAAAGCCTTATCATTACCGCAATAAGGCCCAAGTACCCGTAAAAATGGTTCGTGGTCAATTAGAAACCGGTTTTTATAAGCGGGGGAGCCATAATTTAGTACCGATTGAAGATTTCTATATCCAAGATCCAGAAATTGATAAGGCCATTGTGGTTGTCCGTGACTTATTACGGCAATACCACATTACACCATATGATGAACAAACTGGTAAGGGCGTGATTCGCACAGTAATGGTTCGACGGGGATATTACAGCCATGAAATGATGGTGGTCTTAGTCACGAATACGAAGCGGTTACCGATGGAAAAGCAAATTGTTGACGGTATTGTTGCTGAGGTTCCAGAAGTAAAGAGCATCGTTCAAAACATCAATGACAAGAAGACTAATCGGTTACTTGGTGACAAGAATAAAACATTATGGGGTGCTGATGAAATTCATGATCAGCTCCTCGGGATTGATTTTGCAATCTCACCATTATCCTTCTACCAAGTTAATCCGCAACAGACTGAACGCCTTTACCAAACGGCCATCGATAATGCTGGCTTGGACGGTAATCAAACCGTCATCGATGCCTATTGTGGGATTGGGACGATCTCCCTTGCAGTAGCTAAGCACGCTAAGCAAGTTTACGGAGTCGAAATTGTTCCAGCGGCGATTGAAGACGCCAAACACAATGCTAAACGGAATGATATTAAGAACGCCAAATTTGTTGTTGGTAAGGCCGAAGAACAATTTGCTAAGTGGCAAGCAGAAGGACTCAAACCAGATGTTGTCATCGTTGATCCACCGCGGAAGGGTCTTGCTGAAAGCCTGATCGAAGCTACTGGTAAGATGGACCCTAAGAAGGTCATTTACGTCAGTTGTAATCCTGCTACTTTAGTTCGGGATATCAAGCGTTTTGCTGACCAAGGCTACCATGTAACAAAGCCAATCCAGCCAGTGGATCAATTCCCACAGACGACGCATGTTGAGAGTGTGACGGTGCTGGAACGTACAGAAAAATAGCCGATAAACGCCGGTATGACGGTATTTATAGCTGATTGAAAGTGTGCATTTTCCTTCCCAAACGATTGGAATCTGCACACTTTTTTGATTTTGGACTGGAGGGTCGAGTTCTCTATGTCCTATTTCGATAGTCGTGTGTACGGATGTCCAGTTTGGCAAGTCGTGGGTATGATGGTAATGAAAGCTAGGCTAAAGGTTGAGATAACGATGTTTGTGGCTGATGCGAAAACATGCAGATATAGTGCTGAGGGTTGAGTTAACGATTGTGATATTGGGTTTTATCAGAATTGCCTGAAAAATGGAAAATTCGCAGGACAATTGTGTACTCGACGTATAAAATTAATATAAGAAGAATTTTAAGGCGGGTAATAAGATGGCAAATCGACAAATAAACATTGAAAATCTAACGATGAATGAAGTACTAAAATCAATGCATCGTTTAGGTGGACAGGTTTCAAGAAAAGAAATTCGTCAAGACATCCATGACAATTCTGATATGATTTCAGAAGATGAAGTTGATCGAATTAGGGTATCTAAAAAGACGGGAAGAAAATATAGTCCTTTTGCGTGGACACTAAATTATGCAATTAAATATCTCATCATGACTGGATATCTTAGCCAAGATGGGCGTTTGCTGCAATTATCAGAAAAGGGACGGAATGTAAATCTGTCAACTTTTGATGGTGCTCATGATGTACGGCCAGTTGTTGAAAAGATGATTAGTGAACAAAGACAGAATAGGATTACCGATTCCGATATTGATGATACTGACGATCAGGAGGATACAGATGAAGTTGATGAACCATGGCGTCAGCAGCTCCTTGATGCATTGATGAAGATGAATCCAAAGAAGTTTGAACTCTTTTGTCGAGGCCTGCTTACTAAAATGGGCATTGATGTTGAAGATGAAATTGGCGTTCAGTATGTTGCTGATGGTGGCTTAGATGGCTTCGGCTACGTTCGTTCGGATGATTACCGTACTACTCGGGTAGCACTTCAGGCTAAACGTTGGCAAGGCAAAGTGTCAGCCCCAGAAATTGATAAGTTTCGTGGTGCAATGGACAAATTTAACGCTGAGTTTGGTATCTTCATCACTAACTCTGACTTCACGAGAGAAGCGGTTAAGACTGCACGGGAAGGAACACGGATTATTACCCTGATCAATGGAGACCAGATTTGTGACTTGGTTGCAAAGTACAATTATTACGTTGAACCAGTAACCACTTATCGTCTAAAGAGTTTCTATTTAGATAAGGACTAGGCATGATTGTTTGGACGATACAACCTTATAAGGTTTATCAAAAGATTATGGATGAAGGGATCTTTTTTTGTAATCCGGAGCTTTCCATTAACCTAAAAGATGATCATGACTTTTCTAGAGCTTATCACTGGATGATTCAACAAATGATTAAGCAGATTGGACCGTCCAATAAAAAAGATACATACCCAATTTGGGCCTGGTATCGGAGTCGTGATTATCAACATCGGCGTCCCGACTTCAGATGGGTCAAAGATTATCCAGATGAAGTATGTATTGAACTTGAGATTCCCGAGAAAAAGGTATTACTAAGTGACTTTCAAGGATGGCACTTTGTCTTGAATGACTTGTATTATTCTGACGCCAAGAGTGATGAAGAATGGGATTGTAAAGAAAAATGGTTCGATAATCTAACTGTAAACCAGCAACAGCGAGTGAAAGAAGAATCCTGGCAACGCATTTTTGATATCACTCCTCGACACGGTGAGTGGGAAGTAAATGGTGATGTTGTTCAGGCGTGCTTTTGGGCAATAAAAAAGGATCAGATCCGTAAGGTGTGGCGACTGCAAAAAGGGAAAAAAGTTCAGCTAATCAAAAACAGCACCCAGCCAAAATAGCTAAGTGCCGAATAAGCTAAATTTCATTTGTTAATTCTGATAACTTCACCATCTTTGAACTTGAACTCCATGTAGCGTTTGAAGATGGTGATTTTTTCTACTAGGCGACGAACCAAATCCTCATCAAAGTCCACTAAGCCATATTTGTGGAATTCGATCAGTTTGTTGATTTCATCAATGCTGTGTAGTTTTGCTCGCTGTTTAGCTTCACGGCTTTGCACCTTTGCTCTTTGCTTTCGTAAATCCATGATTTGCTGGGTGAGGGCATCGCAATTTTGATGCTGGTTGGCGGCCTGGATTAGCTGCATTTGGACCTCTTCCAGTTGCTTATCGAGTTGATCAAGGGTAGGTCCTTTAGAATTTTTGATGACCTTCATAATGTTAGCCTTGATCTGTTTGCCAGCTAACTCGTGTCCTTCAATGAGCTGGTTAAAGGCTTCTACGGTGGCTTCCTTTAGCAGTGGTTCTTTGACATTTCTAATCATGCATCGCCTTCCGGTTTTGCTTCGCTTTATTCGACTAGCACAACGCCAGACTGCTACCTTTTCTGGTCGGTACCACATATTCCGTTGAAAAATGTCGCCGCATTTTCCACAAAAGACTATTTGGGAGAAACAATATTTGCCGTTAAGTCGCCGGTGCTTACCATTCTTAGTAGTGATCCCATTTTGTCGTTGTTTGATGAGCTGCTGGACTTGCATGAATACCGGCTTGGGAATAATCGCGGGATGGTCGTTTTCTACATAGTATTGAGGCATGATACCGTTATTCTTGACGCGTTTCTTGCTCAGAAAATCAACAGTGTAAGTCTTTTGTAATAGAGCATCACCCATGTATTTCTCATTCTTTAGAATTTTTGAAACACCGCTGGATTGCCAGTTCTTTGTTTTACCACCAGTTAAAATACCATCAGCTTTGAGTGAGTCCGCGATTTGCTTCATACTCATCCCGTTTAGATAACTATAGAAGATCCGTTTGATGACTTTAGCTTCTTCCGGTTCAATTACCAGATTACCCTGAGCGTCCTTGGTATAGCCGAGAAAATGATTATGGTTGACGAAGACCTTACCTTGTTGGTAGCGGTACTGGATTCCCATTTTAACGTTTTGCGATAGGGATTCACTTTCTTGTTGGGCAAGAGAAGCCATGATGGTAATCAGCACCTCACCTTTGGCATCCATGGTGTTGATGTTCTCTTTTTCAAAGAAGATGGCCACATTGATGGCTTTTAAGTCTCGGATATACTTCAAACAATCAATGGTATTTCGAGCAAACCGGCTAATTGATTTAGTGACGATCAGGTCAATTTTACCGGCTTTGCAGGCTGCAATCATCTGATTAAATTGTTCCCGCTTCTTAGTGTTAGTCCCTGAGATTCCATCATCGGCGTAGATACCTGCAAACTCCCAGGTTGGTTCTTTTTGAATTAGTTCTTTATAGTGAGCCACCTGAGTTTCATATGAACTGGCTTGTTCATCATAATCAGTCGAAACCCGGCAGTAGGCCGCCACTCGGAGCTGTTCAAATGGTAGTCTATTTTTTTGCGGTTGAACGCTATTGCCTTTTTGCTGATGAGCGGGGATAATCCTCACTTTACCCAATTAAATCACCTTCACTCTCGATAATACTGTACAAATATTCTGCTTGTTTGATTGGATCGTTGTAACGTTGTTTGATGATGTCACGGTAAAAGTGTCCATCGATAGTGGCATTTTTGTTTAGCTTTTCAGGTAGCTTTAATCCACATTTCAAGATGAACGTTGCTTTGTTTGAACTGTTAACCACAATCTGTTGAACAAATTCTTGAAATACACCTTCATCAAACTCAGTAAGCTGTTTCCCTTGATGGCACCAACGTAATAAGGTACGAACATCCTCAAAGTCATTTGCTGAATCAGTATTTTGGCCATTAAGCTGTTTAATCTTTTCCTGACATTGGTAAGTGTCTTGCTCGAGTCTAGCGGTTTGGTTGACGTAGATCGCTTTATCTAATAAACCGGCATGCATCAATTCGGTGAGCGTTTCAGCTTTGTGGTCATTTGCTTTGATTTGCTTAGTTAAAGAAATCAGTTGACCATCGCTGTTGACATTAGCTTCTTCTTTCAGGCCTTCTAACAATGGCTGAAGTAAGAACTTCTTACTGTAAACTAGCTTATTTATCATATTGCAGAAGGCAGCTTTCAGACTGGCTTCAGACACTGCCTTAGTTGGACATTGCTGAGCAGATCTTAAATGTTGCTGGCAGGCCCAGTAGATTTTATGTGGCCGCGTTTGTCGTTTGAAAATCGTCCCACATTGACCACAGATGATTTTGCCAGAAAATAGGTAGTGCTGTTGATACTTATGGCTGCCAGTTTCGATATGGCGTTTTTTGACGGCTTCTTTAAGCAGAACTTGCACTCTGTTAAAGTTTTCATGGTTAATCAAACTAGGGTGATGATCTTCAATTAGATATTGAGCGAGTTCACCTTGGTTAAAATGACGATGATATTGATCGTCACGGTAGGTTTTCTGGCAGAGCATATCACCGGTGTAATTACTGTTTCGCAAGATATTAATTACAGTGTTACTACGCCATTGGCCACCACGTTTTGTTGATACCTGCTTTTGATTTAATTCTTTAGCAATTTGACTGGCTGATGTTCCACTTAGAAATCGTTGAAAGATTTGTCGTACAGTCTTTGCTTCAGTATGGTTGATAACTAAGTTGCCATCCTCAATTGAATATCCATAGGGTGCTGAGGATACATGGAATTTGCCACTAGCAAAACGTTTCCTGATTGCCCAGCGTAGATTTCCGGCAGTTGAGTGGGATTCATCCTGGGCAATACTGCTAAGAATCGATAGAAATAACTCACTGGCCATTGCTCCAGTATTGATATGCTCTTTCTCAAAGATAATTGGAATATTCAATTGCTGTAATTCCCGGACAATCTGCAAACAATCAGTTGTATTTCGTGACAAACGGCTAATTGATTTGGTCACCACGAGGTCAATCCGGTGATTATGACAATCAGTTAGTAATTCTTTTAAGGCGTTCCGCTTGGTCATCTTGGTGCCTGAGATTCCTTCATCATAGTAGATCTTAGCCAGCTCCCAATTAGGGTGGTTGTTAATGTACTTTTGATAATGGGCACGTTGATTTTCAAGACTTTCTAGTTGTTCAAAATTATCGGTTGAAACTCGACAGTAGGCTGCCACACGGAGTTGCTTGACATCATGTTGGTAACCTTGAATTTTGGTAATGGTTGACATGACAAACCTCCTTTCGTCAGTGTGGTATGTTAGCTCTAGAACCTTGATGTATCAACACTTCCTGGTCCTAATAAGGGCGGAAATGATTGTTTATTTAAGTCATCAATTTCCTTAAATTCAGTGGTTGAGATTAGACCCTTGTTGAGTAGAACTTGAATGATTTGTTTTGATTGTTGATAATGCAAATCATTCAATAATTGTTCTGAACTAATATTATTCTTTATTGATTGCAGTGGTTGATGAGTTACCGCTTGAACTTTCTTTATCATTTTTAATTACCTCCACTAATAAGCCAGCGGAAGTAGAAAAGTAAACCCTCAAATCAACTTGCTAATTGAAACAGATTCTTTAATATATAGTAAGAGGGCGAGGTCGCTACTCTGACCCTCAAGCGTGATCTGAGATACGTGTTTTATTTGAGAAGAAGTCTTGTTTGACTCCAACCACAGTTTAGGAAGAGCTAACCATCTTATATGGTTGGCTTTTTGTTATGGTAAAAGAAAAAAGCCTGCAGACCGGAGTCCACAGGCAAAAGTTACAATAATTGATTAACTCGTTTTTGAATTTGGGTGGGGTCATAGCCGGCTTGCTTCAAGCGGTTGATTCGTTCATTACCATTTCCCCAGGATCCTCGGATAACTTCGCGTGCAATTTGGTCAACTGACTTACGGTTCAAGAGACGGTTAACCTTTTCTTGGACCACCGCATAGTCATAACCAGCAGCGGTTAAGAGCTGTTGACGATCGGTACCATTACCCCATTGACCATTTAAGACTTCAACAGCTAGCTCATCAGGGTTCTTCCTGGTAACTGGCTGCTTTTTGTTAATGACAGCTGCGTAGTCAATGTAGGCATAATCTAGATCACAGTTGCCATTGACACCTGGAACAGAACCAGTAGAGGAATGTTGCCAGATTCCGTAATTACCATTGTAGTTACAACACGGACCATATTCAGCCACCCAGACAGCATAGCGTTGAGCGACGGAAGGTGAAATGTAATTTTGCAGTGGTGATCGCGAAATATACAGTCCGGCATAGCAACCGTTTTGTTCCAAAACACTACAAAAGCTTTTCACTAAGCTATCACAGAAGTTACGACCATTGGCAAACTGCCACTTTTCTTCTAAGTCAAAGTAGATTGGAAAATCAAAATGACGATTACCAAGGACGGTTAAACAGGCCCGGGCTTCATTGGCTGCATCAGCGGGAGAAACGGCATAGGAATACCAGTAGGCACCCACTTGTAAACCAGCTGCTTTGGCTTGGGTATAATGTTCTGCAAAGTAACGGTCTTCTTGGCTTGCTGACCGACCATAACCAGCTCGGATTAGAACGAATTTAACACCACTTGCTTTGACCGCATTGAAATCCACATGGCCTTGCCATTCAGAAACATCAATTCCAGAAATCATTGATGATCACCATCCTTATCATGTAATTGTTGGAGGACACTCTTTAACTTATCGGGCACAGGTAGACCTAAGCGACTGGTATTTTCTAGTAATGAAATGCCCTCATTAGAGATATAGAAGAAAATCGTAGCAGTACGGATCGCTGAACCATTCTTTAATAGGTAAATATCAAGGCAATGTGCAATACCGACCAATAATAGAATTAACACTTTGCGCGTAAGCCCACGAAAGCCAATTTCACTGGAGAGTTTATGTTCGTTAATGGCACAAAGCACTCCGGTGATATAGTCCACTACCATGAAAATGAGTAGAACATATAGAAAACCATCCAGTCCGCCTAAGAACCAGCCGAGGAAAGCCCCAATTGCACCAAAGCATGAATTAATTACTGTTAAACTAGTTGTCTTCATTCGGATCATCAACTCCTCTCGAATATTCAGCCTTAATTTCCAGATACTCATGGTTGTACTTAACGTCATCAATAAAGCCAATATTGTAGCCACGACCTTCAAACCAAATGTTGGTTTCTTCGTCAACATCATCACGGTATCGGATGATGAATGACAGTTGTTTTTCCAATTTCACCGTGACCGCTGTGTAGTATTCCTGACCGTGTAGGGCAGAAACTTTTGCCCACACATCGCCTAAGCGAACATCCTTGTACATCGACATTCCGGTATTAGGATTTTCGCCGACATATTTCTTTTTCATCAGCGTAATGCGGCGATCTAGTTCACCAATATCAGCAATCTTACTGACCCGTTTATTTTGCTGTTGCATTAAAATTCCTCCTTCCGGTAAGGGGACAAGATAGCCCGAAGAAACTTGATCATGGCATCAAAATCAGCCGTTTCCCGATATTCGTAAAGGTAAGCTACGGTATAGAGAATCGCGGTATGAATATCATCAGGGAGAGGATCAAATGCTGATAGAGGCTGACGAAGGACATTTTCGACGGTAGCAGTCGCCGATCCAATCAACTTTGTGATGAGGTCATCTTCAACAGTGTTATCAACTCTTAGGTAGGCTTTTGCTTCGGCCAAAGTAATAGCAGCCACATTTCATCAGTCCTTTCTACTTAGCAGCCATGGCAAGAGTTTTAATGGCTTCTGGGAGGATGACTTTGCCATCTACTCGTTGCGAGCCCAAGAAACCGACTTGACCAGTTACAGCATAAAGTTCATTAAGTCGTTTAAAGGTTCGACCTTGACGATCAGCAATCCAATAGTAATTGAAATCACCAAAGAGCACTGGTTTATTAGATGCGGCCATGGATGGCATGAACGGACTAGTATAAACTGGGCAATTGAGGATTCGATCTGGTTGGCCAGCTTGAACAGAAGGCTGCCAGATATATTGACCATTGTTATCCTTCATTTTGCGAATGGTTTTCACGGTATCATCATTCATTAAGAAAACAGCATTTTGACGGTATGGTGCTCTTAAGGAATAGAAAAGTTCGATCAAATCATCAAAAGTCAATGTATCGGCCTTAGCAGCTGTGGATCCCGCAGACGCACCATTAGTGTCGGTTAAGATACCAGTTGGTTGGCCAGTGCCGGTACCCGTTAGGAAGGCTTGTTCTTCAGCATTACCAAGTCGACGACCAAATTCATCAGATAAATAGGACATCAAGTCGAAGGCGGAGTCATTCAGTAGTTCTTCCGATACCTTGATCAGAGTCCCCAATTTGTGACCACTGAGGGATACTTGACTAAATTGAGTATTAGATTCTGTGTAGGCTGCTTCTTCCTCGAGCCAAGCAGCTGTTCCTTCGCTCGCGACAACCGGAATCTTATGTTCACCGCTATTGGTTTGAATGACATGGCTGATGGTTCGCAGGACGTTGGCTTCTTGAAGCTTTTGAATCAGTTGATTTTCAAACTCATTTGGCACTAGGAAGCCACCATCTGGATCCGTACCTTCTTTTAGTGCATCAACGACCGCATGACCACGCATCATTTGCCAAAAGTTCTGCGCATAAGCATCCTGACCCTTTGGTAATTCTCCAGCAGTCGGGGTATTAGTAAGGGCTTTAGTTGTGGGCTGATTGAGTTCTGCTTCAATTTGGGCTTGCTTATGGAGCCGATCGATTTCCTTACCCAAGTTGACGACGTCTTGTTCCATCTTTTCGTAGGTAGCGTTGTCCTCAGCAGAAAGTACATCAGCTTCTTTTTGTTTAGTGTCCAGGAAATACTTTGCTTGCTTCCAAATACGGGCACGCTTTTCTTGTAATTCAGTAATCTTGTTCATTGGTAAGTTCCTCCTAAATTAGTGTGATAACAAAGAAAGCCGCTTTTGCAGCGACTTTACAGAAATAGTAGATTTTGCTTTAGGCTTGAGTTTATTCAATAACACCAGGTCAGATTGCTTATCGGAATACGAGTAACAACCTGTGACATTCTTATGGTCACCCAGCATGGCATCAGCAAAGCCTAATTCGATAGCTTTATTGACGTTCATCCAAGTTTCGTTATCCATCATTGTTGAAATCTTTTCACGGGGCAGGTTGGTTTTCAGCTCATAGGCATTGATGATCGACTCCTTGGTTTCAGCTAGCATTTGCGCAGCGTGGTCGAGATCTCTTTCTTGACCGCCGACAATAGTCAGTGGATTGTGGATCATTAGCATAGCCGCAGGAGCCATTGAAACAGTAGTTCCAGCCATCGCAATTACCGAAGCAGCAGATGCCGCAATACCTGAGATTTTGACATTGACTTCATTCGGGTAATTCATCAGCATGGTATAAATTTGACTGGCAGCGGTACAATCACCACCAGGGGAGTTCAGCCAGAGATCGATTGGATCCTGACTTTCATTAAGTTCGTCTTGGAATACCTGTGGTGAAACATCGTCATGCACCCAGCTATCAGGAGCAATTACCCCAGAGATAGCTAGTTGCCGCTGATCACCATTTTGTTTCCAGTTCCAGAAACGTTTCATTCTTTTGGTTCCTCACTTTCTTTGGTTGTTTGCGTGTTATAGAAATTACCGGCTTGGTTAAGTGGCAGCATGTTACCGTTAACCAAGTACTGATCACCACCTTCATCAGCAGGGATACGGTTGAGATCCTCTAACTCACGAATGTCATTAGCAGATAACCAGCCATTTTGTCGACCAATGGCATACCCATTCATCCGGCTTTCGTAATCACCACGTAGTAGTCCATCAACATTGAATTTAACGAAAAACTTTCGTTGATCATCAGCGGAAAGAAGCTGTTGATTCATAGCTTGTTCCCAGCGAATGCACCAAGGGTTCAGGGTGTACTTTACAAATTCTAGTGATTGTTGCTCGATATTTGAGAATGTCGAACGATCTAGGTCACCAACCATATGCGGTGGTACACGAAAAATTCTGGCGATTTCGTCGAGTTGGAATTTTCGAGTATCAAGAAATTGCGCTTGGTCGGGTGGAATGGAAAGCTGATGAAAAGTCATTCCTTCTTCCAAAACAGCAATGCTGTGATTATTAGATCCCGAAAATTGTGATTGCCAACTTTTCCGGAGCCGTTCGGGATCTTTGACTACATTAGGATGCTCGAGAACACCACCAGGTGTGGCATCATTTTTGAAAAAGGTGGCCCCATATTGTTCGGCAGCCATGGATAATCCAATAGCATTCTTAGCCATAGCAATAGGACTGTAACCAATCAAACCATCAAATCCTAACCCTGCGATGTGAAGGACTTCATCGGACAAGAGAATTACTTGCTTCGATTTATTCTTTGCCTGGTAATCATCATAGTTGCGAGTATAGGTGTAGTAGATTTCACCGTTAGCAGCACGGTTAACGTCCATTCGATCTGGCATCAAAGGATAGAGCCCAGTGATCTTGCCTTGACCGTTTCGAATGATTTGTGCATAGGCATTACCCCACAGTAATAAATGGTTCATCATGGTTTCGCGAAAGATAAAACTGGTCATTTCTGGATTTGGCGCATCATGAAGCAAAAAATAAAGCGGGTGGTTAATTGCCCGCTTTTTCCCACCATCGCTGGTATATTGATAAATATGGAGTGGCAGTTCAGCTAATCCTTCAGCCAAGACTCGAACACAAGCATAAACTGCAGTATTCTGCATTGCGGTGCGTTCGGTCACATTTTGGCCAGCCATCGAACTGCCGAAGAAAAATGACATGGTGCTGGATAGGGTGTTTTTGGGTGAAGCTTTATTGGTATGGAACAATTTATTAAATAGACTCATGGCATCAACTCCTTTCAGTTCTTCGCAATTACAACATCAATAAACCTCGACCATCATAAACAGAATCACCATTATCCTCATTTCGGATAGCACGATCCAGTCCCATAATGGTGGCCACTACGCCATCAATTTTTTCGGTTGACTTAGCCTTATCAGGTTTGATATTCCCGGCTGGGTCAGTGTGGATGTAGATGTTGTCCATCATCCAGCGTAATACTGGGTGACCACCATGAGCGATCTTCTTTTCCAGAGTTAATCGCATTAGTTCTTTAGTTGGTGGGGTCATATCTTTAAATCCCTGACCAAATGGAACTACAGTGAATCCCATACCTTCGAGATTTTGAACCATTTCTACCGCACCCCATCGGTCAAAGGCGATTTCTTTGATGTGGTATTTTTTACCAAGATCATCAATAAATTGTTCAATAAAACCGTAGTGAACTACATTTCCTTCTGTTGTTTGCAGATAACCCTGTCGTTTCCAAATATCATATGGAACATGATCACGCCGAACTCGTAAGTCAACATTATCTTCGGGGATCCAAAAATAGGGCAGAAGGGTATAACCTTCAGAATCATCCCTTGGTGGAAACACTAGAACAAAAGCAGTGATATCGGTAGTCGACGACAGGTCGAGCCCGCCGTAACAATCTCGTCCCCGTAGTTCATTAGGATCAACTGGGAAAGCACAAGCATCCCATTTATCCATGGGCATCCAACGAACGTCCTGTTTTACCCATTGGTTCAAACGAAGCTGTCGGAAGGTATTTTCCTCTGCTGGATTTTCCTTGGCAGAGTTGTAGGCGTCTTTGACTTTCTCCATTTTGACTGTAATTCCTAAAGAAGGATTAGCTTTTTTCCAGACTTCGGGGCTCGACCAATCCTCATCCCGATCAGCACCATAAATTACTGGGTAAAAGCGGGGGTCATGCTTTCGACCTTTCATGATATCAATTGCTTTTTGATGGACTTGATAACAAATAGAATGCTCATCAGTGCCAGCGGTTGTGATTAAGAAGTAGAGGGGCTGAGTTCTGGCATCCCCCGATCCCTTCGTCATAACATCATAGAGTTTCCGGTTTGGTTGAGTATGCAGTTCATCAAATATAACTCCGGACACATTAAAACCATGTTTAGAATAAGCATCAGCAGATAGAACTTGATAAAAGCTATTAGTTGGTTCGTAGATCAACCGCTTCTGTGAAGCAAGAATTTTACAACGTTTCTTCAGGGCAGGATTCATACGTACCATATCAGCAGCAACGTCAAAAACAATTGCAGCTTGTTGCCGATCAGCTGCACAGCCATAAACCTCTGCACGTTCTTCACCATCGGCACAGCAGAGTAACAGGGCGATGGCGGCAGCCAGCTCTGATTTACCTTGTTTCTTTGGAATTTCTACGTAAGCAGTATTAAATTGACGGTAGCCATCGGGCTTTAAGATGCCAAAAATATCTCGAATAATTTTTTCCTGCCAATCGATGAGGTCGAAAGGCTTGCCTGCCCAGGTTCCCTTTGTGTGGCACAGGCATTCGATAAATGACACTGCAAAGTCAGCAGCATCTTTATCGTAGGTAGAATCCTTAGCCATAAACCTAGTTGGTGTGTAGTCTTTTAGCTTTCGCAAGAGGGCATCACATCCTTTCATTGATACTAAAAAAGCACTGAGAGTGAACTCAATGCTTGGTAGCTAATTAAATTTACCGGTTAAGATCAGGTTGATGTATCCGGCGCGGTCAGTGGTCAAATAGTCGATCAGATCGTGGCAATTATAGTAATAAGCGAGCCGCTTTACGTTTTCAACATCAAACATATTTACTTCACCGGTATTGCGAATTTGTAATACCTGTTGGCGAATACGATCACGTTTGGCTAATTCATCTTTGATTTTGTTCATGACTAAGCCTCCTGGTTCTTAAAAGCAGCCGATCCGGTTAAATTTTTGAGTAGCACTTTCCGTTGGGTCTTGTATTGGGGACCAATAAAACCCAAACGCAGTAAAAAGCAGCGGAAAGCATATTTTTCATTACTCTCATCACGTGGCGTTGACATAATTCGCTGGTGACTCTTTGCGTATTGCACTAATTTATCGATCAATTGTTGATAAGCTGGAGCGTCATCAGTGTTAACTTCGGTGAACCAATCGAAGGATACACGTTGGTCATCAATTGTGAGAGACAAGGAATTCAGTTGGCAAGCGTCTTTGATTAATTGTCCTTTTGCCCAGATTAAATGGCGTAGGTTATCTAGATCTTGGTCAGTAAGCTCATTGCGGCGATATGTTATGTTCAACTTGACCGTCTCGCTGGATGTGAATCCCTGTTGCTTAAGATATGTTACTAATTCAGCAGGAATCTCATCTGGGGATAAAAGATTGCCATCCTTGCTGACGGTGTATTTACCAATCTGGTATGCATAAGTTGGTGTGTACTGATACTCTGCCCTTTGCTGAGTGTATTCAGCAATCTGTTCGACTAGCTTTTTGCGCTGTTTACCATGAACATTAAAATTAATTTCCATAGTATGTACCTCCTTGTTTGATTACTGTATACATCACTCTAGAAGATACAGATAGCAAGGACTTTCGAGGAATTAGGCCGGTTTTTTTAGCTTATTGTACGGAATTATGTGATCATCTCTTTCCACACTGACTTCTTGATCTGAACCCACTTGTTCGATATAGCGATTAACGATGACATCGCAGTACTTAGGATCGAGTTCCATCATGTAACAAATTCGGTTAGTCTGTTCACAGGCAATGAGGGTAGATCCAGAACCACCAAAGGGATCCAGAACCGTACAGTTAGACATTGTCGAATTCATGATTGGATAGGCAAGCAATGGAACAGGCTTCATTGTTGGGTGTTCCTTACTTTGCTTCGGACGGTCAAATTCCCAGATGGTTGATTCTTTGCGCCCGGTATACCACTCGTGCTTACCATCTTGTTTCCAACCATAAAGAACTGGTTCGTGTTGCCATTGATAGGGTGAACGTCCTAAGACAAGGGATTGTTTTTTCCAGATACAGCAACCGGATAAATAGAAATCAGCATCTCGAAATGCTCGCCGAAAGTTTAACCCTTCAGTATCAGCATGGAAAACATAGATACTGGCATCATTGGCCATTACCTTATTCATGTTTTGGAAAGCGGCTAGTAAAAATTGATAGAACTTATCATCATCCTGATGGTCGTTCTTAATCTTGCCGGCTTTGCTTTGGTAATCGACATTGTATGGTGGATCGGTAAGAACAAGGTTAACTTTATGATCACCAAGTAACTTTTGGTAACCTTCACCTTTTGTAGCATCACCACAAAATAGGGTGTGCCGTCCTAAATGCCAGAGGTCGCCAGCTTTAGAAAAAGTCGGTTTATTCAACTCGCTATCTACATCGAAATTATCGTCATGAGTATCACCTTCGGTAGCAAGCAAGTCAGATATTTCATCCTCATCAAAACCAGTTAATGAAATATCCAGGTCACTGGCTTGTAAGTCAGTCATCAACAAAGCTAACTTGTCCTTATCCCAATCACCGCTGATCTTGTTGAGAGCAATGTTCAGCGCTTTTTCTTTTTCTTCGTCTAAGTTGACAACTACACACTCGGCTTCTTTGATCCCTTCATTCTGGAGAATCTTTAACCGCTGGTGTCCGCCGACTACGCGACCAGTTTGTTGGTTCCAGATGATTGGATCAACGTAGCCGAATTCTTTCATTGAGTGTTTTAGCTTTTCGTAGTCAGGATCACCTGGCTTTAAGTCTTTTCGTGGATTGTAATCCGCGGGGATGAGGTCCGTTATTTTCTTCTGAACAAATTTCATTAGTTCATTCCTTTCCGTGAACGGAGCAAGCGTTCCATCACATCGTCCTGTGGTGTAGATCCTTGGTAAGTTGTAGCGTTGTTTTCTTTAACAACCTGAAAAATTTGAAACCATAATTGGCTGGATTGTTTCATGTAGTCGCGGCTCATTGATACGTAAGGGGAAGCAATTGCGTTCCCAGTTGTTGGGTGGCGGGCAAGAAAACCAAATTTTGAGATACATTCTTCACACTGAATCCAACGGCTTACACTTACCGCATATTGTTCAATCAGCTGAGTATTAACTAGCTTTTCACAACCACGCTCGACCAGCCATTCCCAGGTTTCTTTGAAAATATCAGCGGCGTCGAATTCTAAACCATTCTTCTGTTTGGCCTTGAGGTACTTCTTGACTGGCGGCATCACATGGCCTTCCAAATTGGTTGGTGTTGGTAGGTCAATCACCTGAGCATCTTGACCGGCTTGAATTTTGTCGTGAAGTGATTTAGGTTTACGTCCAGCACCGATTCGGGATCCACCACGATTCGTACCATCTTTAGCCAAATCTCTCCCTCCTTCCGGCAGGGGTTAATACCCCCTTTGATTTCGATTTTTTACACACGAAGGCCCAGGCCCGCTCCCGCGCGAAAATTTTTTAAGGATTCAAAGGGCCCCTCCGTGGTCTAATAATGATACTGACGTGGCTTTTGGTGCCAGCGGTCATCCATTTGAGCGGTGATTCGTGAGTGACACGGCTTGCACAAAGCCATGAGGTTATTTAGGTCGTTTGTGCCACCGTGTTCGAGTGGCAAGACATGGTGAACTTCAGTTGCTTGGGTCAGGCGGCCTTGGGCTCGACACTGCTCACAGAAGGGATGGGTCCGGAGGTACCGGGCGCGGAGCTTCGGCCAGCCGTTGTGGTAGCGACGGTTGATCCGCTTGGGGCGTTGGTAACGATTGTAGTTAGAGCTCACTTGCTTGGCATGTTCTTCACAGTAGGTCTGGTTAGTTAGCCTAGGACAGCCGGGAAAACGGCAGGGTTTCTTGGGTGCGTATGGCACGAGGTTCGCCTTCTTTCTGGTACTAGAAAAGCCTGACAGAATGAACTGCCAGGCCTTCTAGGTTATGAAGCAAATTGTCTTGTATCCAATTTTCTACACTACTAGCGTAACACCCTATGGAGTGCTAGGCGTCCGCTATATTCATCACTTTCTCAGTGACCACCGTAAAGAAGTAGGGTAAGGTGATCAAGCGCACGGTTCTTTTTGTTGTAAGCACTGGTCCGTTCAATACAGAAGCGTTCTTGAATGGCAAGCACAGCATGAGTCTGGGTTTGTTTATCGAGGTAGAAAGTGGTCAGGGTCCAACGTTCCTCCTCACTCAATTCTTGCCAGGCGGGTTCAAACCAGTCCAGATAGTCTCGGGCAGCGTGGTAGCGTTCATTAAGTTTATCGGTTGCAATGATTCCGTTGACCAGTCGCCTTTCTGTTGGGTTTCCTTTGTTTGATGAACTAGGAGCTAGATTCAAGTGAGGGGAGGACAGGCCGACCATTTTGTTACGGGTTATTTTGAGCTCGTCATGATAGGTGTCAATGATGAAGTGCATTCCGTAGTAGTCTTTGATGGCATTGACCGTTGCTTCACGTTTGTTGACGTAGTTCCACATTACGCTCATGCGACAACACTTCCTTTCAAGTTAGCTTGGACCGCATTGATTAAGGCAGCTTGGGTTTGGTCTTTACGCTGCAGGGCGGCGAGGATGTTCTCATCAATGGTGCCTTGAGTAACCAGGTGGTGGATGATCACTGGCTCGGTTTGTCCTTGACGCCAGAGGCGGGCATTGGTCTGTTGGTAGAGCTCTAGGCTCCAGGTCAGACCGTACCAAATCAGGGTTGCACCGCCAGCCTGTAGGTTAAGACCGTGGCCAGCTGAGGCCGGGTGAATTAAAGCCAAAGGGATCTTTCCGTGGTTCCAGTCCTGAATGTCCTGAATAGACTTGATTTCACGGGCGGTAAAGCGAGACTTGATTTGTTCCCGATCGTGCTTGAACCAGTAGGCCACCAGCACTGGTTTCCCGTTAGCAGCTTCGACTAGATCTTCTAAGGCATCTAATTTGTGTTGATGAATTTGGACCATTTGCTGTTGGTCGTCATAGACACAGCCATTGGCCATTTGACTGAGCTTATTGGAAAGACTGGCGGCGTTTAAAGCATCAATTTGCTTCCCTTGGGTTGAGATAACCAGTTGGGATTTCATTTCATCGTACAGGGCCTGCTCACTGGAACTCATTTCGACTGGGACGGTGTTCAGGGTTAGCGATGGGAGATTCAGGTAGTCTTTGGACTTCATCGAGATGGTGATGTCATCGATGGCTTCGTAGATTCGTGACTCTGCCCCAGGCTTTGGCTTGTAGGTGAAGATCTGATACATATTCCGCTTGTCAGGATCAAAATACTCGGCGCGGTAAGTGGAGATAAATCGCCCGAGGCGTTTGCCCATATCCAGGACTCGAAATTCTGCCCAGAGATCCATAAGGCCGTTTGATGATGGGGTGCCAGTTAGACCAACTACCCGCTTAATTAACGGCCGCACCTTCTGCAAACAGCGGAAGCGCTGGGACCGGTAGGACTTAAAACTCGATAGCTCGTCAATCACCAGCATATCGTAATCAAAGTTCATTCCAGAGGATTCAATCAGCCACTTCAGATTTTCACGATTAATGATGTAGACATTGGCCGGCGTTTGGAGGGCTTTAATGCGCTGATCCTTGCTACCGGTCACAACCGAGTATTTCAGTCCCTTTAGGTGGTCCCACTTTTTGATTTCTTCGGGCCAGGTTTGCTTGGCCACGCGGAGGGGGGCCACTACTAAGACACGGTTGATTTCAAAGCGGTCATTGATCAGTTCGTTGATTGCCGTGAGAGTAATGACGCTTTTTCTAAGTCCCATATCTAATAAAATCGCTGCGACAGGGTGGTCAAGGATAAACTGGGTGGCAAAGCGCTGGTATTCATGCGGTTTGTATTGCATCAAGAATCCCTCCAATCTGATCAAGTTGGTCGCAAACAAAGACTTGGCAGCCCAGGCTCTTGAGTTGCTCAAGTCTTTTTACTTGAAGAGGCCGGGGGTGTTTACCTGGCGCCTTCATTTCCACAAAGCCAATGTGACCTTGGGGCAGGAGGATAATTCGATCCGGTACACCGGCCATGGAGGGAGAGGTGAACTTCAAGCAGAGGCCACCCCGTTGGTTTGTTGCCTTAACAAAGGCCGTTTCAATTCGATTTTCTAGCATCATTAGTATTCCTTTCTGTGAATTCCCGTCAAAGTGTGTAGGTCGTGATGGTCAGATTCCTATCTTTCTATATACTTATTTTTTTCTGTTTATTTTTCTCTATATAAAGTTAAGGAAAAGACCAACACGACCTACATTTGAGGTTAAAAACGTTGATATACCAGTATTCTTATTAATGTAATTGTGTAGGTCAGTGTTAGTCGAGAAACTCATCTGCTTTGAGGTGTAATCCATGAACTAACATGCCGCTGCTTTTCCGCTGGCGTTTAAAGCCCTCATTTTCTAAGGCCGTATAGAAGTCGGTAGTACTTCGGATGTATTCGCCAATGCTTTGGCAGTACTCCCGATACTTTTGATAGAGTTCCCCTGACTTTTGTTGATAGTTGGGATCAACATCACACTTTTCAGAAATGAAGTGACCAAGCCAATCGTTATCAGCGTGATAGGCCTCAATTGCAGCCTGCACAACGGGTGGTGTGCTTAACTGGTAATTTTGCTCGATAATGCGCTGGGCTCCTTCAATGATCCATTGCATAACCGCCGGACCGGCATTTTCAGTTAGGTGGGCAGTGTAGTTCTTGATATCGGAGTGGCCAGTGATTTTGGCCTTAAAAGGAATTACAATCAAGCGTCGCCAGATACCATCATCGTTGCCACCAACGTGAGGCAGGTAGTTGGTGTAAAGAACAATTGTGTGGCTCGGCGTAAACGAGAACGGCTTCATGTACTTCTTTTCGGCGTAAATTTCGTCGGTTGAACAAAGTTGCTTAATCGTCGAGGTATTTAGCCGTTTACCTTCCTCCAGTTCCGCGGAGATGATCAGACGCTTGCCTTTGACTTCGGCCATTTCCGGTTTGACATTGCGACGAACACCAACTGTCAAGGCGTCCGATGATAGGTGACCGGTATAAGTTCCGAGTACGTTGGCAATCGTGTTCCAGAAGGTGGACTTCCCGTTGCGCCCATCCCCGTAGGCAATAATCAGTGCTTCCAGGTAGACCTGGCCAATGGCGACAAGGCCGACGATTTCTTGAACGTAATTAATCAGGTCCCGGTCGTGGCAAAAGAAGGTGTCGAGAGCGGCTTGCCATAGTTTGTTTCCTTTGGTACCGGGGATGCAGGAAGTTGATTTAGTAATCAACTCGCTGGCCTTGATTTCTTGTTTTCCGTGCAAACCTTTCTTCAAATTGAAGGGGCCGGCAGGGGTATTTAGGAGAAAAGGATCGGCGTCAAATTCGTTTAACTGGCGGTTGATTAGTGGCCGGGCGTTATTCAAGATACCGCTAATGCCACGCACGCTACGTTCCTTGAGCACGAAGGCTTCATATTTAAGAGCCTGTTCGTATTCAGCGAACGACTTTCGTTGATCATCGTCTAATTTGCGGATGGCTTTAGTTCGGCCAAGAGATGCCAAGAGGTCACCAACGCCGTTTTTATCAATGATCTTCTTGGCCTGGGTAACCCGGAGCTGAGCATCAGCGAGCTGTTTATCTGTGAACCGCTGGACTTCACCAAGAGCGAGGGGTTCGGATTCTTGCCAGATTTTGCCATCGAACCACATGAGGCCAGATTGGCTGGTGTAGCAGACGCGTTGCTTGCAACAGTTAACAAAAGCGTAAGTTTCCCCGGTATCCGAGTAGTCTGCAGGCTTAAGGTTGTCGTCCGGTTGGTTGTACTTGGCCGGAGAAATATACCCCGGTTGCTTTGCCATTCGCTGGCCAAACTTCAACGCGCTCTGCCAAATGGAATTAAGTTCCTTGTCGGGAAGTGGGGGATCGCATTTAGCTGCTTCATCTAGAAAGGCTTGGTAGGCCTCATTGGTTGGCCCAAGCCGCATAATTACTCGGCCAGCAAAGTGGGAGAGTGTCGCATTTCGTTTACCCTCGGGGATTTCATGATTACTTGATTGAGCAAAGAAGCGCTGACTCATCATCAATTGGTCCACGGTCATGGAACCGGCATGCCATTCGACTTGAGTCTGGTTCACACCAAAGACGAAGCGGGCAGCGTCTAGCGCATTGTTATCAAAGTAAGGAAAGTAGCTTTGGATTTCACGCTTTAAGTCGGCGTAGACTTTGGCATCCTTGATGGGATGGATTGGAAAGTAAATGTGAAATTTGGGGCGGGCCGCCTTGCCATGTTTTACCCTCATATGGTTTCGCGAAAAGGTAACAGCGTAAGCAACATTCTCAAAGTAATTCTTTAAAGATTCCGGTCGAATCCATGCTGCCGGATCTTCGGAATGGTCGTTATCGCAATCCATGACCAAGCAATCGGCGACGCGGAAGTTGTAGATAGAGCGTTGCTGATTTTCAAACGTGCCACAAACGTGATCAAAGCTAACTGCCGTTTGCAGCGCGTTAGCCGAATTAACCAGGACTTGGTTGGGGTAACTTGTGTTATTAGCTTTGCCACTTGTCGTGGCAGTTGAGAGAGTAAACTGCATCTTACCAAGCCTCCATTTCTGAGCTGTAGTAGCGAACGGGGATGTCTTTTTCAAAGGCCTTCTTGATGAAGAAGTTCATGTCGTGGGTGGGAATACCAAATGACCAGAGTTCCTCACACTTCGTTAAGAGCACAATGCAGATGAAGTTCATTACCTGAAAGTCATGGTAATGGTGCAGATTAATGAACTGGGGGAAGTACAATTGCGGGCAGATTGGGATTCCACCAACTTGATAAACGTAGCGGCAGTAATCGCGAACTTCCTGGCGGGCATTCGGTTTATCCTTTACGACTTCGGTAAAGGGAGCCGTCACAAAAATTAAAGGGCGGTAATTGGGATTAGGACGGTGAGTCCGCAGTTGCTGGATGGCAACTGGAGCTTCTAAACTTTCTTCTGACATATCATCAGATCCTTTCTTTAAAAGTTGAGGGCTAAAAAAGCCCTCACTGATAAGCCAGGTGAGAGCAAAAAATAAACCATCTAAATTAATCTTTCTTATAAAAGTTGCCGATAAAGCCAGCAGCGTTTAGAATCAGACCGTTCGCCCAAGTTGGTGGTTGGGTCATAATCCTGATGATTTCATCGAGCGACTTGCCTTGTGGGGCTTCAATGACAGTTTCGTCGTGAATGTGCATCACGGATGGATAGCCTGCTTTTTCTAAGTGCAGCATGGCGAGGGCAAGAAGATCCCGGCTGGAGGCCTGAACAATGTTCTCGACTAGCTTGGCCCCATAGGTTTCAATTCGATCCCACTTTTTAACCGCATTAATACCCATGAAGGTGATTGACTCGTTGCCAAAGCGATTGGCCCCAATTCGGGGTTTCGGATAACATAGTTTCCGTCCAGAGCGGAGTTGGATAAAGAGACAATGGCCCTGGTAGGTGAACTCCATGCCATGAGTGGCGGTTGGCAAGTGGGTCTTGATACACTGCTTGGCAGCCTGATCGACGTCCCACCAAAATTGAACAATCTTCGGGCTAGCTTCGCGCCACCTAGTAACAAGGTCGGGGAGCTCATCTTCACGCAACCCCATCTTAGTAGCCCCCATGGCTTTCAGTGCGCCGACCGATCCACCATAGCCCAGGGCCAGTTCCGCGATCTTACCTTTCTGACGAAGTTCTCCGTTGATGCCGTGTTTAACGACCGGAACGCCGAACATCTGACTAGCGGATTCACAGTAGATATCTTTATTATGGGCGAAGGCTTCCTGACGCCAAGATTCACCAGAGAGCCAGGCAATCACCCGGGCTTCAACGGCAGAAAAGTCAGCGACATAAAAGGAGCATTCCTCCTTGGAAATAAAGGCCGTGCGGATGAGTTGCGATAAAAGGTCGGGCACGGAATCATAAATCAGACCTAGACTCTTGTAGTTTCCCTGCTTAACTAATGTGCGGACATCTGCCAACTCTGGTAAGGAGTTGCGGGGGAGATTCTGCACTTGAACTAAACGCCCCGCCCAGCGACCGGTTCGGGTGGCCCCGTAAAACTGAAGCAAGCCGTGGACGCGACCATCGGGGGCCATGGCATTTTGCATGGCTTGGTACTTTTTAATACTTGATTTTGAGAGCAACTGGCGAAGGGTTAAGACTTTACGGACATTTCCAGTTGCTTTTTTAAGTGCGTCTGCCACCGCCGCTTTGGCGAGTGATTCGATTGGCAGGCCGTGGTCATTCAGCCAGTTTTTTAGTTGAATGGGGGAGTTAGGATTCTCTAGCCCCGTGATTTGTTGGGACTGGGTGAAATACTGACTCCGATAGGTTTGGTAGCATTGAATGGAATTTTGAACTAACCGTTGATCCACTTTAATGCCCCGGTCGTTGATGCGTTGGTCCATCCAGTAGAACTCCCACTCTGATTGAGGAACGGGATAGTGACTGAGCTTTTTTGAGATGGCCATTTCGACTTCAACGTCGCGTTGATTATAGTGCTTGAAGTTTTGCCACTTATCGGGTGCATGATAGGGAAAGTTTCGGGTCCGTTGCTGGTTGGATTTCGTCGGAGAACAGGGGGTGCAGAAATACTTCACGAGCTCTTTGCCGGCCGTGATTTTCTGCTTGTCTAGTCCTAAGACGGTGCCGACATCTTTTAGGGACAGTGGTAGTCCTAATGTGGCCGCCCAGACTCGAGAGCAATGCCAGCCTTGCGGATCCAGTTGATGACCAACATAGGCCGATAAACAGACGCGTTCGAATTGTGCATTAAAGGCTGACTTGATAACTTTGGGGTCATCAAGAGCTTTGATAATTTCGCTAGGAATGGTTTCTCCCTGAGTAAGGTCAATAACGGTTACGGGGCCAAAGTCGACGGAATAGCCAAACAGAAGGAGTTCGAAGTCACTGCTAGCGGCATAGGGATAGACGCCAGTTTTGGCGAGATTTGCGCTCGAATACGTTTCAATATCAATCGAAATAGATTTCATTGGAAACCTCCATTCTAAAAATGGGCAGCCTATTAGAGGCCACCCACAAATTGGTAATTAAGCTAAGAAGTCGGGCTCATCGTCAATAGTTGAGAAGTCATCAACTGCCGTGGAACGGCCACCGAGAGGTTCACCATCGCGAATCTTTTGAATATTCCCAAGCCCACAGGCGACGCCACGGTTCCCGTTGGTGTTGAAGGCGTAGAAGCTAATTGATACTCGAGCATAACAACCACTGTAAACCTCATCGCGGTCGAGGATTGGTTGGACGTGCTTGTCCACGATTTGTGGCGCCGTGATGGAGTTAGCGTTTAAAAAGTAGCTGTTTGCGTAGTTGGCATCATCTTTTTCGACGTCACCGTCGCGGAGCGGGAGCTTTAGGGTGGCCTTGTTTGGCTTCTTGCCACCGAACTTTCCGATCCCTTCTTCGATGGCAGCATCGATTGCTTGGTTGATGTCTTGAATTGTCTTGGCGTCGTCCTTGGGGATGATTAAGGAAACTGAGTACTTTTCTTTGCCACCATTGATGGACTTTGGTTCCCAGACGTTAGCGTAAGAGAGTCGAGTTTTGATTCCAGTAACGACCTTAGTGTTCTTTGACATATTATTTTTCCTCCTTGAATTCATCTGCTGGGGTCGATTTAGCAATATTGGCACGCGGATCATCGTCCGGGACCAAAGTTGGTTTCCCAGCGGGTTTATAAATTTGCTTGCCAAGCAACTGGTTGAACTTCTTCTTGCCAAGCTTGGCTTCGAGCTTTGTGATTGGTAATAACTTCTTTTGGTAAATGTCAGCATAGCCGGCTTCTTGAAGAACCACTGCAACCAGACTTTCATCACGGTAGTGTCGGATTGAGCGACCTTCGACCAGCTTGAAGCCTGGCCATTTTTTACCATGGTTGATGGACAGGTCGGTAGCGTAGGCTTTTACTTCGTGGGCCCAGCGATTTAGGTCATCAATGTGTTCCAATACTTCGCCTACCTCAGCGTCGGTCAACAGGTGCGGGGATGCTAATTGGAAGCGGTCGAGCTTGTGGTGATAGTCGTAACGAGCGCGAAGAACGGCGTTGCAGTTTGAAAACTGACACCAAGGTCCATAGCAAACCGACCCTTGGCCAGCAAAGGCTAGTTCAGCTTTTTGCTTGAGGGTTGTGTTTGCCCAGTGCATGAGGTCCTTAACTGGGATGGACCAAGTACTAATGTTAGCCATCCGTGGTTGGTAGATTGTCGTCTCAACTTCATCGATATCGTATAGGTCGCCAAACATCTCCAAGGCGCCAAGGGCGTAGAGTTTCATCTGTGGATTATTGGTTGCATTAACCTTGACTCCCTTACCGTACTTGAAGTCGATGATATGCAGTAAGTGATCAGAAACAATCACGCAGTCACCAGTGCCAAAGCCCTCCGGGACATATTTAGAGAAGTCCAGTTTCTGTTCCAGCGTAATGGTTGGATCCTTGGCATAATTTTTGGCGGCTGCAAACTGTTCCAATACATAGGAACAGTAATCGTCGGTGTAGGACTCCATCTCATCGGATTGGTAATCAGAAGTTGGACGCTTGAAGGAATGACCTAGGGCGCGGTGAACCTTGTATTCACCAAGAGCATGAGCTGCAGTTCCTTCAGCGGCTGCATTAGAAGTTGAGTGCGGGAAGAACTGCTCTAGCCGAGGTAGGGGCGGAGCACTGAGCCAGCGGTGAGCGCTGGAGGCGGACAGCAGGGCGTGATCAGTTGGTGAACTCATTTGTCTAAGCTCTCCGCACTGTAATAGAGATCTTGATAGTCTTTTGGATCTACGTCAGAGAGCTTTTCCGCCTTAAACTTCTTCAGTAGATCTTTGATCTCTTTTGTGTAACCCTTGCTGGCTTGCTTAGCTAGCATGCCGCGGACGGCAGCTAAGTCAGCTTTAACATCTCGCTTAGGCTCATCTTGAATATCTTGTTGTTGATGCTCGGTATCGATGCGGGCGAGAGTTTTGTTTAAAGCCCGGGTGGCATCTTCAAGCCGGACAATGGCCTCGTGGAATTCACGTAAGTTTTCAACATATTCTTTAGTCTTACTCATTTTCGGCTACCTCCTTAATTTGAATTTGTTGAACACTGTCGCCAGGCGCAATCACCATGACGCGGTTTGGATTACCAAGTAGGTGACGCAGGAGGCGTTCACGAATGGTGAGATGCTTAAAGCTGACGACACCATTTGTTGGCTGTTTTGATACAGCAATTGAAACTTGATGCTTCATTTTGTTTTCTCCCTTCTAAAAAGCTGAGGAATTACCCTCGCACTTAAAAGCCAGTGAAGAAGAAAAAGTAAACCTTGTTTGGCTTACTTTTTTGAAATTTATTTTTCGGCAACCTTGTAGAAACGGCGTAGTTTTGTGATTGCTGCCTTTGCGTGGCGACCTACCATGACGGCTGAGATACCAATTTCTTTGGCAATTTCCTTCTTCTTGATCTGATCGCAGTAGTAGCGTGTGACAACATATCGTTGCCGATCAGTTAACGTGGCTAAAGCGTCAGGAAGTTGATCAATAAGCCGCTGGCGCTCCACCGCATCTTCAACTGTGATGATTGAATCAAGTAGATACTCATTACCATAGGCAGAAGTTACTTCGATGGAAGAGCGATCTCTGAGTTCGGTTAATGGATCAATATTTGGGTTCTTGGGATCAGAAGCAAAGAAGCGGTCTTGATGGCGTTCAAAGCGGTGGTCAGAATTGTACTGGTCATTAGACATGTCCAGAATGATGTTGCCTACAGATTTAGTAACTGTGATTGTCTCGCCAGTTGCTTTAACTCGGATGACGATACCGTTCTTGTTTTCGGATACAAATACATAGTCTAATTTCTTATGAAACATAAAAATTTCTCCTCTTGGATCTCCCAAGCGAAGGAATCGAAGGCACACTAAAAGCCACTAGTAGGGCAATAAGAAACAGACCTAAACGATAAAATCGCTTGGGTACTGCAACTTGCCTTACTAGTGGCTTGTTACAGGATGTGTTATTCAGTTAGGTGCATGCTAGTAAAAGTTGTTGATCGAGCAACACATGCTTAACAGCTAAAAAGATGTGCGAATGCAAAAATAACTATCTGAAAGGAAATGCCAATCTGGTATAATTATTGTTGTTAAGCACTAATATCTAGCTGATATTTGAATAGTAGCAAACTAGGTATAAATCAACCTCCGAGTTTTTTTATGAAACTCCGAAAAACTCCAAAAAAGTTGGGAAGCAAAATGGCACAAGAAGCTAATTTCACTTATTTAATTGATTTGGTCAATCCGTATTTACCAGATGCTGAAGACACTTCAAAAGAAGAAACAGTTAGATTAATAATTAAGCAAGCGTCAAATAACAAATACTCACCTATGCCTGCTTCATCAACATTGAATAAATACGCCGCAGATGGAATCTCTAGAACCGCTGCTAAAAAACTACTTAAATTTATAAATAAAGAAACATCTTCAATGAAAGAATATTTCAGCAAAATTGGCGAAGATCAGTTAACCTTGATTGCTAATAAATTGAAGAAGGATGGAATTTCGTCAGATGTGTATCGGGGTAAAGTGCCAGCATTATTAGCTAAACTTTTCACTGAAGAGTGCGAGAGGGTAGCGAGCAGAAAAAATAATCGAAAACAAAAAATCCCCATCCAAAGTGAGGATGAGGACATATTTACAAAAACCGTTTCAGACGAGATGTTCGCAGCCGTCTTTCGCCACGTTAATGTTAGCGAGATGGATGCGGTAAAAAATAGTAATGCTATTCATGCTTTTGTTCTTAAGCCAGAATTACTACCCTTTAATTATGAGAAATTGAGACAATTAGTGGAATCTAATATCACTAACTACGCAGTAGCACGAGGAGTTGGAAAAAACGATGTTATGGGTCTGCGTGCAGCACGGCTCCTTCGGAACTATACGCAAAGCGGTATTCCAAGTAATTTATTGGGTGAGCTACTAAATTATGTGTTTCTAGAGCATGCAGAACATGCTTTTAAACTCTATACACGTGCCGAAGTATATAAAAACTCTAGGATTATCGATAACGAGGGCGTTTATCTTAAAGATAATGAAGAAAGGATTCAGTTGGTGTTTGGCGTTTCACAGTTAAATGATAGCCTTCAAGATGCAATTGATAATGTTATAAAAGAGTTGAAAGATTTTCAAAACAACCGATCTAATGAACTGGTAGTGGCTAGGGATATGCTTGACACGTCAGTTCTTGAAACCCAGCTTGGAGATGAAAAGAGCAAGGAAATAATCAAGCTGATTGTTCCTGATGACGAAGAATTTGACGAAATTCCTTCATACGGTATTTTCCTTGGTTATCAATTTAAGACTGATAAAGACTTGGTTGATTGTTCAGCAAACGTTGCAAAGACACGTTGTCTAGAGACGATTAAAGAAGATATGAACCAGGCTATTAAGCAGCTTAATCAAGCCATTAAAAGCTGTCATTTACAGAAATCTTCATTTTATGTGTATATGTTACCTTTTACTAAAGCAAGTGAAGATGGAACTAAGATAATGCAAGAATTAATAGGAGAATAGACATGCCTAGTAAGAAGCTTGGTCAGTATTTATATGATAACCTTAACCATAATTCATATTTACGAAAACTAGTTAAAATTCTGTTGATCCAGTATGCAAATTTTTTATTTGGCGCTAACTGGGAGTTAACTCAAAAGCAAAAGAATGATTTATTAATATTCGCTGATCTATTATCTAAATCAACAAATAGAAGTGGCACCGAGAAACAACGTAATTTGGCGCTAAGAATTATAGCATTGCTAACGAAGATGTATTCCGAAGATCCAAGTGTGGGCATAGTTAATGATGAAGTAATGAGTAGCTTAAATAACTTTTTACCGCGGCAGGATAGTGGTTATATTCAGACAATAACTTTAAGTCGTTTATGGAACGATGTTATAAAGGATGCTCGAAAAAGAGAACGAAAAATTCCAGGGCAACAAGGTAAATACTTTATTGGCAAACAAGATCAACTATTTCGATCTTTAGAAAATGAGTTAAATAGCTTCTCTGCACCGACTTCAATGGGAAAAACATTTTTAATTGAGAAATACATTGAATTAAAAATCATTTCAGGAGAAAAGAGTAATTTTACTATTACAGTCCCTAGTAAAGCATTAATTACTGAAGTAAGAAGTAGTTTAATTGATGAGCTTGGAGAAAACTTAGCTAATAATTCTTATAGAATCATATCGCGTGCTGACGAATATGAGCTTGACTATCAAAATCAGAGGTTCATTTTTGTAATGACGCCAGAGCGTTTATCAAATGTATTGATGCAAAACCAAAATCTTAGGTTAGGGCATCTTTTTATAGATGAATCACAGAAGATTACTGAAGAAGATTCACGAAGCATTTTTTACTATGAGTTATTTGATCAGATTAAAAGTTGGGATCAGAAACCGAAAATAACGTTTGCATCACCACTTATTCCTAATCCTGGAATATTTAATCAATTAGTTTCGGATAAAGAAAGTGATGACGGCATAAGCATTTCGGAATCTCCCGTTACACAAATAAAGTTTATTATTGACAGATATTCTCAAAAATTATTGGAGTATGATGATTTAACTCACAAAGCTATAAACTTAGTTCAGTTTAGCGAAAATTCAATTCCACATATTGTATTAAATGTGTCTAAAGCAATCGGTAGTGATAAGCAGAGCCTGATTTACTATGGTTCCAAAGCAGCGGCAATTTCTGATGCAGTAGTTTTGGCTCGTCAATCTGATCAAATTAATGATAGTAATCTGAATTCACTTGCTGATTATATTTCTAGAAAAATTCATCCTAACTATGTGTTAGTTGATTTGGTAAAGAAAGGTATTGCTTTCCATATAGGCGATCTACCAATAGATGTACGAACAAAAATTGAAGATGCGTATAGACAAGGTATCCTAAAATTTGTTTTTTGTACTAGTACTTTACTTGAAGGGGTTAATTTACCCGCAGACAATATCTTTGTAACATCACTTAATAATGGGCAACGAAAACTGAATCTACTGGAATTTTTAAATCTTATCGGACGAGTAGGTAGACTTAATCATTCTATGATCGGGAATGTATTTTTAATTACTGGTGAAAAAGAAAAATCGAGAAGTAATTTAGATGCCTATTTAAAAAATTTGAATAGCAATTTAAAAAAAGAAAAATTATCTGTCGAAAAGGCTGTAAAGCCAAAACAGGCAGCAGCAATCAAGCAAAGCTTAAAAACAGGTAATGTTAAAATAGACCGGTTAAAAAATGATAAGAATTATGATTTGCTTCGCAAACTTTCACTTCTATATATCCAAGAAGTTAAAAATAATCGTCAAGGTGTAATTAGGAAACATTTTTCATCTTTAATTACTAATGATGATGAGCAACAAATCCTAGATTCCCTAAATAAACGTTATGAAGATAACCTAGAAGAAAATATTAATTTCTCCTCTGATCAATCTGAAAAGTTAAAACAAGAAATTAGTGATGCAGGAATTCAAGAATATCCTGATATTTATAAAGATAAGAAATTAAACGTTTCTGATACTAAAGACTTTTTACTAAGGTTATCGAACATTTTTAATTGGCCACTATATGAAAGACAATTCATTGCTGCCAATCAGGGCCCAGAGATTCAAGATAAAGTAATCGATGATTATACAAAGATGACCTTACTATGGATAAGTGGTTTTAGCCTAAAGCAGATATGTGACATAGCGATTAGTATTCGAAGAGGTGGTGATTATAGATTCTTAGACCGGTTAGACCGTCACCGCTCTGATATTAATAATATCAATTGGGATACGATAACCATTAACGCGGTAATGAGGCAGTTGCACACTATTCAATTTGTTTTAGGAAAGTATTTTTTGAAAGTAACGACTGAACTTACCAAGAATGGAATTCCCCCTGTGAATGACTGGTATCGTTATATGGAATATGGTACTTGTAGTGACCTCAGGATATGGCTTCAACAAAATGGATATTCCCGTGAAGCTTCAGCATATATAGAAGACAATCAAGAAAAGTTTATTATTCAGGCAGGTGATAATTACTTTATCTCTCAAAATATTTTTCAAGCAAATGATCTTGATACTGTGAATGAAACTCAAGAAATTAAAGTAAATGTTCCAGAAATTTTTATTTAGAGGAAGTTATGTATGAATAGCAAAAATTTAAGCATCAGCTATAACAAATTATGGAAGTTACTAATTGATCGTGGAATAAAGAAAAAAGAACTTCAAAAAGCCAGCGGAATAAGTGCTGCATCTATTGCTAAGTTGGGCAGAAATGGTAATGTTACGACTGATATTTTGTTAAGAATTTGTGGCGCTTTACATTGCGATATTAGTGACATTATGGAAATCAAAAGAGAGGCGGACGGCTAAGTAATGGCAATAACAGAATACGAAGATCGAATTAAAAACATTGTTGATGACAGCGATCATGCATCGTTCATTTATGATTTCTTGTCCGTGTATGACAAGATCTCTAAGGCAACAATTACGAAGCTGCGAAAAGGCAGTAATAACTTGTCTAAAGTTCCAGGTGAAGTGTATTTAAAGAACAAGCTTTACTTTAAGGAAACGTTGGGTGACGTTTTACAAGCATATTCGGAACTAGAGGATAAGGTAGCTGAGCTAAAGTCAAAGCCACGCTATGTCATAGTAACTGATTACACGCAGCTTCTTGCTAAGGACGAACAAACCGGCGATAGTCTTGACATCAAATTTAAGGAATTACCAAGATATTTTGATTTCTTCCTTGCCTGGAATGGAATTGAAAAAGCTGATTTTGAAAAGGAAAATCCGGCGGACCTCAAAGCAGCCGAAAGATTTGCCAAGATTTATGATGAGCTGTTAAAGAGTAACAAGGATGCAGATCGTCATGGGTTGAACCTATTCTTGATTCGACTACTGTTTTGTCTTTTTTCTGAAGATACGGGAATCTTTGAACAAGATTTATTTACCAATTATCTCAAAGAATTTACAGCTCTTGATGGTTCAGATATGAATAAAAGGTTCAAAGAACTATTTGCCTTTTTGGACCAGCAAGATCGCGATGAAGATAAACCGGCATATCTTGCCAAGTTCCCATATGTTAATGGGTCACTGTTTACAGAGCCCCATCTTAATCTCAATTTCAATGCTAAAATCCGCACTTTGATCATTGATGCGGGTGAGCTAATCGGATGGCAGAGTGTTAATCCGGACATCCTAGGTTCAATGTTGCAAGCCGTTGCTAGTGAGGATCAGCGTAGCCATTTGGGGATGCACTATACGAGTGTGCCTAACATCATGAAAGTCATCAAACCATTGTTTCTTGATGACCTACGTCAAGCTTTTGAAGATGCAAAAGGAAATCAAAAAAAGCTTAACGATCTGTATGATCGGATAGGGAAAATTAAGTTTATGGATCCGGCATGTGGGTCTGGTAACTTTTTGATCATTACTTACAAGGAATTACGGCAGCTAGAGATTGATATTCTGAAAGAATTAAATAGGTTGGGCATTGCCACCTTTTATGTTCCTTCGGTTACGCTTGATCAGTTTTATGGGATTGAAATTGAGGACTTTGCATGCGATGTTACGCGACTTTCACTCTGGATTGCAGAGCACCAGATGAATGTTCAACTTCATAAAGAAATCTATGATGCAGTACGCCCGACGTTGCCATTGCATAAAGCCGGTGCAATTGTTTGTGGAAATGCTTTGCGAATTGATTGGAACGAGGTTTTGCCACATAAAAAAGATGATGAAGTGTACTTGTTTGGAAATCCACCTTATCTTGGATCATCACTTCAAAGTTACAGTCAAAAAGCTGACTTGAAAAGTGTTTTTGATAGCAAAGTAAAGGGGTGGAGGAAACTTGACTTTATTTCAGGGTGGATATATAAAGGTGCCGAATTTATTACAGGAACAACAAGTCAGTTGGGGTTTGTTTCTACAAATTCCGTTTGCCAAGGTGAACAGGTATCAATTTTATGGCCCAACCTCCTTCGATTGTCCAAAATTAAGTACGCATATTCTTCCTTTAAGTGGGGGAACAACGCAAAAAATAATGCTGGGGTAACTGTTGTGATTATTGGCTTAATGGCAACTGAAAATGTAACAGAAAAAAAGTTATTTATCGGCAATTCATACCGAACTGTAGAGAATATTACCCCGTATTTAACTGATTCTGATAATGATGTCATAGTATATAAAAGCAAGAAAAGTTTATTTAAACTGCCAGTTATGTATAGGGGTAATATGCCGACTGATGGCGGTGGTCTTATCATAAATGAAGATGACCTAGGAAAAATTCCATCCGATCTGACACCTTATATCCATAAATTTATTGGGTCAAAAGATTCTCTGAATGGAACGACAAGGTACGTTATGTGGTTGAATGAAAATGATTATAACAACGTGAAAGATAATAGCTTTGTGAAGGAAAGGCTAGAAATCGTAAAAAATATGCGATTAAAAAGCAAAAAGAAATCAACTAACAAGTTAGCGTGCGTACCATGGAAATTTGAATTTATATCTCAACCGCTAAAAAATAAAGGTAATACTATCTTAGTTCCTAGGGTTAGTTCTCAAACTCGTTTATATATGCCAATTAGCGTTGTTAATCCAGAAGATATTGTTTCTGATACCGCTACTGCGATATATAATGCACCACTATTCCTTTTTGGCCTTTTGGAATCCAGAATGCATATGATCTGGCTTCGATCGATTGGTGGAAAACTTGAAACCCGATATCGTTATTCTTCAGATTTGGTTTATAACACGTTTCCTGTACCAGAACTATCTACTCGTCGTAAGAATGAAATTGAAGACTTGGTTTTAAATATTCTTGATATTCGTGATGAAGAGGGTGGAACCCTGGCAGAACTTTATGGTTCTCCACTCGCTGAAAAGAATCCAAAACCAATGAATCCACGTTTATTAGAAGCACATCAGGCACTAGATGAAGTGGTTGATCGGGCTTACAAACCTAGTGGTTTCAACGATGACAATGAACGTCTTTCCTTATTACTGAAAATGTACAGTGAAAAAGTAAAGGAGCAAAAAAAGTAAAATGAATGATAAAAATGTCGTTTCGGTGGCCTATCACCGAACAGGAAAAAGTACGAATACTAATAGCCTCGGAATGCGTGCAATGCAAGCGCGGGTTTACGAAAAGAGAAACTCCAAATACCTTTTGGTAAAGGCTCCACCAGCTTCAGGAAAGTCACGGGCCTTAATGTTTGTTGCGTTAGATAAACTGGCTAACCAGGGTATCAAGAAAGTGATTGTTGCTGTCCCGGAACGGTCCATTGGCCGATCCTTCAAGGATACTGACTTGGTCAAATATGGTTTTTACGAAGATTGGCGGATTGATCCCCATTATGACCTAACCGCTGGTGGTACCACTGGTAGCAATGTTAGACGGTTTGTTGAATTCTTAAATAACCCAGAGGCTAAGATTTTAATCTGCACTCACGCTACGCTGCGGTTTGCCTACGAAGAAGTCGCTGACGATGCCCAGTTTGATGACACAATGGTTGCTATTGATGAATTCCACCACGTATCAGCTGATGACAACTCAGTCTTGGGAACAGCTCTGAAAAATATTATGCACAACTCAACGGCTCATATTTTGGCGATGACTGGTTCCTACTTTCGGGGGGATTCGCAGCCAATCTTAACACCCGAAGATGAACGAGAATTCGATAAAGTTAACTATTCTTACTATGAGCAACTGGACGGTTATCAGTATTTGAAGTCGTTTGGTATTGACTATAAGTTTTATCAAGGTACGTATTTAGATGCACTTGATAAGGCAATTGATACAGACAAAAAGACCATTATTCATATTCCAAGTGTTAACTCAGCAGAGTCCACCAAGGATAAGTATGAGGAAGTTGGTCATATTGAAGATGCAATCGGTGAGTTTCAAGAAAAAGATCCTAAAACGGGAATCGATTATGTAAAGCGCAAGAGTGACGGAAAAATCCTTAAGGTGGCGGATTTAGTCACCGAAGAAGGTCGCGATAAGGTTCAAGAATATTTGCGGGATATGAACTCAGCTGACGACTTGGATATTATCATTGCTCTTGGCATGGCAAAAGAAGGATTCGATTGGCCTTGGGCTGAATATGCTTTAACGATTGGTTATCGTGGCTCATTGACAGAAATTGTCCAGATTATTGGTCGGGTTACTCGTGATAGTAGCAACAAAACTCATGCTCAATTTACTAACTTAATCGCGCAACCAGATGCCAAAAATGATGATGTTATGGTAGCTGTTAATACCATTTTAAAGGCAATCACCGCATCCCTCTTGATGGAACAAGTGCTAGCTCCGGAGTTGAAGCTTAAGGCCAAGAGCAGCCATGACAGATTAAAAGGTGATGGACTAGGCGGTGGTGAAATCACTGTTAAGGGCTTGAAAGAACCATCAACTCAGCGGACCAAAGACATTATTGAAAATGATCTGCCAGATTTGAAAGCTGCTATTTTACAGGACTCACAGGTTCAGGAAGCAATTGCAGCTAAAGCTGATGCGGATGTGGTTAATAAGGTCTTGATTCCCAAAGTGATTATGGAACAAAACCCAGACTTGTCAGATGAAGAGCTTGAAGAAGTCCGTCAGTATACAATCGCGGATTTAGCTTTGAAACAAGCGACTGCTCAATCAACAACATCCTCTTATGGTGATGATAAGAAGTTCCTACGAATGGCTGACAAGTTTATCAACGTTGACGATCTAGATATCAATCTTATTGAACAGGTGAATCCGTTTCAGCGGGCATACGAGGTTATGTCTAGTAACATTGATAGTAAGACTCTTCGTTTGATTCAGCAGACCATTGATTCTAAAAAAGCAGACTTCACCGAACAGGAGCTTGCTGTGCTCTACCCACAAATTAAACAATTTATTTTAGATCATAACGGAGAGTATCCAAGTAAGGATTCTAATGATGAACTAGAGGTTAAATATGCCTATGCTTTGGCTAAATTGCGTGACTTACGGGCAAGAAGAAAGGCGGAGCAGAATGGCTGATCGACAATACCGAAATTTAGATGATATTTTTAGTGATCCAGATCTTGATGATATTTTGAAGCCGTTAGAGAAGAAACCAAAGCCCAAAGCAATTGATCCAGACGTGCGTGCTTTTGAAGAAGTACAAGATTGGGTTAAGGAACATGGTCGCATGCCAGAGAATACACGAACTGATTTAACCGAACGCCGCATGTTTCATCGGTTAAAGGGCATGCAGAAAAAATATGATAAGCTGCATGATTATGATGAGCTAGGCTTACTTGTTAAAGAAAACACGAGCGTTTATAACGTCTTGGCCAAGGAAGTGAAACGAGACACTAATACTAAATCATTTAAGACCCTCGACGATGTTCTTAATGATGATTCTATTCTGTTTGATGATTTGGATAATATTAGTGCTGAAGAGCCAAAACTTTTTGATACCGAAAAGGTTAGCCGGAAACAAGATAATATGCCGGATGCTGTTGCACATCGTCAACGAATGACAGATTTCGAAGAATATAAGCAGATGTTCAAAGAAGTTCAACGCGATATTGCAAGTGGCCGTCGGAAACTATTAAACTTTAAAAATTACGAGATTAAGCTGCATCATTTTTACGTTCTTAGGGGCCAGTTAATTTATATTGAAGCCTTTGGGGAAGAAATCCAAAAGGATAACCAAAATGGTACTTATAAGGATAAGCGGGTGCATGTTATTTATGAAAACGGAACTGAAAGCAATGTCCTCTTCAGGGGACTAGGTTCTTCACTTTATGGGCGTGGCGGAAAGATTGTTAGTGATCCTGAGACAGGTAAAATTGAACTGACTGCAGATGACTATGAAACAGGATATATTTATGTGTTGAAATCGTTAAGCAAGGATCCACAAATAACAAAATTTCAGTCACTATATAAGATTGGCTTCACAGCTGGTAGTGTGAAAAAACGGATCGCTAACGCTGAAAATGAACCAACATATTTATATGCGCCAGTTAAGTTAATTGAACAGATTCAAGTAATCAATTTGAATCCAGAATCCTTAGAAACTGCGATTCATCATGCATTAGCAAATTATCGACTTGATGTGGATATTAAAGCGCCTAATGGCCAGATGATCACGCCGCGAGAATGGTTTGTGGTAGATCTGGATACTATTAATGATGTGATAAATAGCGTTGTATCTAAGTTACGTATGATGCAAGACGGTGATGATTGATGAAACAGTTGTTAATTCTTGGAAATGGATTTGATTTAGCTTGTGGACTAAAAAGTGCATATTCCGATTTCTTCTTAGATAGGTTTAAGAATTTATTTTGTGCTGATGCAGAAAACGTATCTACAGTTAAAGACTTAGATCCATATTTAAAGAAAACAAGAACGTCTATAATTTCATTTGTCAATGATACGAAGCAAAACTTAAATGCCTTTGAAGATAATGATATCAATACCGATTATTATTCAGCGTTGGTTAAGCAGAACAAATTAAAAAATATAACTACTAGATGGGACTTATTCTTTCTTTTTGCACAGCTATGCGTGGATAAAAGTATTGATAAATATAAGTGGATGGATGTTGAGTCACTTATTTATGATATTCTCTCGATAGTTTCAAACTTAGAATCTAGTAATCTAAAAATGACGTATAAAGCTAAGATTAATTTAGGTGCTAAGGAATGGAAAGGAATTGATCTGTTTAAAAAGGTTGTGTTTTATTGTTCATATACTGGTTCTAATTCACAAGATGAAGTACTCAACGAATTGTTTAAGGAGTTGAAATTATTTGAGGCTGCATTTGCCACATTTATCCAAAAGCAGATTGATTTAAATCGTAAAGATCCTATAAAGGCTAAATATATCAATAATGCAGTTGATTTACTGAAACAACTTATAAGGCCCGAACAAATTGAAAGTGAATCTGTTGATGTGTTTTCTTTTAATTATTCACTAGACGAAAGATTTATGTCGTTATTACCAGATGAAAATATTACTAGTTGGACAAACATTCACGGCATAGCGGATTACAATGAGCCTAATGCCCAAAGTGCGATTAGGCGAAACAAAGGAAATAATAGCTTAAATACTTTCCCCGCACCAATATTTGGTATTGATAATCATGATATTACTAACAGTGAATCAAATCCTGATCTAAGAATATTATTCACTAAATCATATAGGGTGATTGATAATGGTGTAAATGAGATTAGAACTTCTAGTGGCTATAACAACGTCGATTTAATTACCATACATGGTCACTCGCTCGGGAGAGCCGATTATTCATACTTTGAAACAATTTTTGATGAAAACACCCTATACAGTTCAAACACCAGAATTGAATATTGGTATTATTCAGGATCAAATGAGAATGAGCAGCTTGTTAATAAGCAAAAAGCGATTACTAAACTATATAATTTACTGACGGATTATGGACAGACTTTGGGTGAAACCCACGGTGCTAATATTATAAATAAACTCAACATTGAAAAAAGGTTGAGCGTAGAACCAGTAGAAAAATTGAAAAACAGGTGAGCTTTTCAGTTTAATTTATTCCCACAAACGCTCTTAGCATTACGAGTAAAGCAATTTGTTCCCGCAAACCAGTAATAATTTGGAGCCTGCTACTTATGCCAATAATCAAGGATAATTTGAGATTATGGCGGCGAGTTAATAGACACAATGTTTTGACCTAAATAAAGCAAAAAGCCTAGCGTAGCAGTATCTCCGGAATGTGTGATTGACCAACCGAGCTCGTGGCATGTTGAGAGCGTTACGGTGTTGGAACGCGACTAACAGAAGCGTTCAAATTTAGCAACGCTCCACACGATAGCCACCCAAGAATGAGAAGCGTGCGACAAGTGATGGGCTAGACGCAAACCGCTGAGAGTGTTACTTTGCTTAAGGGTACTTACAAAGATTCAAATTACGATTTAATAAATTAGAATGCGAGGAAGCTATTTTGGTTAAACAAATTAATGTTGTCGGAGCAGCAATCTTAAATGACGATAATCAAATCTTGGCTAGTAAAAGAAATGATGATCGTATTCTTGGAACTTTATGGGAATTTCCAGGAGGAAAAATTAATATGGGTGAAACTCCTGAAGAAGCTCTTAAGCGTGAATTACTTGAAGAATTTAACGATGAGATTAAGGTGGGTCATCAAGTTAGTTCTACTTCAATTTATCACTATGATTTTGGAGAAGTTCATTTAACAGTTTATTTTGCTAGATTAATGACGCATCATTTTAATTTAGTAGCACATAGTAAGTTGGAGTGGTGTGATCAAAAAGAACTCTTAAAGTTAAATTGGGCAAACGCTGACTTACCAATTGCAAAATATATTAGTAACATGGATCTTAAAAAGGTACAGATTTAATGGTTAACTTTGATTATAAGCAGCTTCTGCAGAAAAATATTAATAATAAGGAAAAGATTGTTGTTAATGAACTCTATGGTTCTCTATTAAATGGTTATATAAATCAAGATACAACTGCCACTAATGATCAATTTGGACCACGTCTTTTAAATAATCAAGAAGGAAGTTCAATTTGGGAACAAATAAAGCATGAATTATTAACATGTGAAAACTATACTTTTGCAGTAGCATTTATCACGGATTCAATGGTTTCAAACCTAAAACCTATTTTTAAGGATTTATCAAGAAGAGGTATAAAAGGCAGGATTTCAACCTCGACTTATTTATATTTTAATCAGCCTGCTGTTTTCCAAGAATTATTAAAAATCCCCAATATTGAAGTTAAAATTGCCGAGGTTGATGGTTTTCATCAAAAAGGGTATATTTTTCAACATCAAGGTTATCAAACAATCATCATTGGTAGTGCTAATTTAACGACAAATGCGTTAATGCGTAACTATGAATGGAGCTTAAGGATTAATTCGTTAGATAGTGGTGACATTGTTGACCAAGTAAGATCAAATGTAGAATTAGAATGGAAGAACGCAAGTAATTTAACTAATGAATGGATTACTAGTTATAGTTTTACTTACAAGAAAAATTACAAACAATCACTTCAATATCAAGAACTAGATAGCGAAAATGATACAAGGATTATTAAACCTAACCAAATGCAGAAAGATGCATTGGAACAGCTTCGATTGTTGCGCGAAAAAGGCAAGCAACGGGGTTTAATTATTTCTGCTACTGGAACAGGAAAAACATATTTAGGAGCATTTGATGTTAAATCAACAAATCCTAAAAAAATGCTTTTTTTAGCTCATCGTGAACAAATCCTAGAAAAATCTAAAGAGAGCTTTTCTAGGATTATTGGCGGAAAGAAAATAGATTATGGGCTATACACTGGAAATTCCAGAAATAAAAATGCTAAATATGTTTTTGCAACAGTCCAAACTCTTAGTAAAAGTAATCATTTATCATTATTTGATCGTGACGAATTCGACTACATTTTAATTGATGAGGTACATCATGCGGGTGCAGAAACATATCAAAAAATAATGAATTATTTTCAACCTAAATTTTATCTTGGGATGACAGCTACACCAGATCGTAATGATGATTTTAACGTTTTTAAGTTATTTAATTATAATGTTGCTTATGAAATTAGATTACCTCAGGCTTTAGAAGAAGATATGCTTTGTCCTTTTCACTATGTTGGAATTAGTGACTATACCTTTAAAGATAATCGGGTCAATGAAGCAATAGATAGTTATAACAACGAAAAAGGTAATCATAAGAATGAGCAAAAAATTGTTGAACAGTTATCAAGTCAAGAACGTGTAAAATACATTTTGGATCAAACAAAATATTATGGTTATTCAGGAGATGTGCTTCATGGATTAATCTTTTGCTCAGGGGTTGCGGAATCTGTTTCGTTGGCAAAAGAACTTACAAGGCAAGGATCTCCTTCAAAAGCTCTTTCTGGAAATGACAGTGAAGTGAAACGAAGAAGTGTAGTAAAAGATCTAGAAAAAGGCATCATAAAGTATATTGTTACAGTAGATATCTTTAATGAAGGTATTGATATTCCATGTATTAATCAAGTTGTCTTTTTAAGAAATACCAACTCTAATATTGTTTATATTCAACAGTTAGGTCGGGGATTACGAAAATCTAAGGGAAAAGAATATGTAGAAATTTTAGATTTTATCGGCAACTATAAGAATAACTATATTATTCCAGTTGCTCTTACGGATGATTCTTCATACTCTAAGGATAATGCACGGGCAACAACAAGTATGGAGCCAACGATCGGCGTTTCAACAATTTATTTTGAACAAATTGCTAAAGAAAAAATATTTGATTCAATCCGTCAAGCTAAATTTGATAGTATGCGAAATCTCCGAACTGTTTATAATGAAATGAAAAAGCGAGTCGGCAGAATTCCATTATTACAGGATTTTATAAAATTTAATTCAATTGATCCTGTTATTTTATCTAATAAAGAGAAAAACTATGCTAACTTTTTGATAAAAATGGGTGAGCAAATTAATATCTCTGATTATGAA
>SKEM01000029.1_pt2 | contig 94723 bp, 95 predicted proteins | sample 4826731 | NCBI WGS metagenome assembly SKEM01 (sample SAMN11008809, study PRJNA524170) | human gut metagenome | biome: Human fecal sample; material: Feces; isolation source: fecal sample from pouch patient p37 | host: Homo sapiens | place: Israel: Tel-Aviv | collected 2015-07-27 | reverse complement strand
GTTTACGACATCATGTGTCCAAAGCAGTCACGGCATTGGCTTCATCTCCACTTTACATAGTAAAAGAAAAAGTGTTGAACGACTACTCCGTCGAGTAATCATCCAACACTAGATTAGTATGTTTTGTTTGAGGTTTAAAAATGAAAAGATTAATTGGAACGCTTATTGCTCTTTTTGCTTTTTTGATTGTGGCTTTCATTTCTGAAACAAACCAAGAAAAAGCAGAACAAAAACAACCAACTGTAGGAATTTTACAAACTATGAGTCACCCTGCTTTAGATCAAATTCATCGGGGAATTATTCAAGGGCTCAAAGAAGAAGGGTATTTTGAAGGTAAAAATATTAAAATTGATTTTCAAAATGCCCAAGGCGACCAAAGCAATCTAAAATCAATGGGTGATCGCTTTATCGGGGAACATGCCGCATTAACTATCGGAATCGCTACGCCAGCAGTTCAGTCTTTAGCCAATACTCCGGGAGATACACCGGTAATCATGGGAGCTGTTAGCGATCCTCTTGGTGCACATCTAGTCAAAAGTTTAGCTCGTCCTGGTGGCAAAATCACTGGGGTTCAAGACAGACAACCAATTGCGGCTCAACTTAAATTAATGAAAACTATTATGCCTGATCTAAAAAAAGTTGGCGTTGTTTATACTTCTAGCGATGATTCTTCTACTTCAGAATATCGAGAATTTAAACAGCTCGCAGAAAAACGAGGTCTAAATGTTACACCTTATACCATTACTTCTACCAATGATATCGAACAAGTCGCTCAAACCTTAGCTGGAAAAGTTCAGGCAGTATATGTGCCAACTGATAACACCGTAGCTTCAGGAATTGCCACGCTACTTAAAGCAACAAACGCAGTGAAGATTCCGGTCTTTCCTGCCGCAGATACAATGGTTAAATCAGGCGGACTAGCAACTCGCTGTGTTAGTCAATACGACATGGGAATTTTAACTGGTAGAATGGCGGGACAAGTTTTGCACGGTGAAAATCCGGCAACCTTACCCGTTAAACGAGTAACTCATTACGAAACAGTAATTAATGCTAAAACTGCAGAGAAATTAAATATTCATATTCCAGCTTCTGTTTTATCTGCCGCACAAAAGAAAGGAAGAATTATCAAATGAGTTTAATTACTTCAACTATTGGTCAAGGGCTCTTATGGGGAATATTGGCTCTTGGACTTTTCCTAACATTTAGAATCCTGAACTTCCCTGATATGACCGTCGAGGGTACTTTTCCTTTTGGTGCAGCTATCTGTATCAGCGCACTAGTTCATGGCGTTAATCCAATTATCGCCACTATCCTCTCTTTTTTAGGCGGAATGCTCACAGGCTTAATTACTGGGCTGCTTTACACCAAAGGCAAAATTCCCGTTTTATTAGCTGGGATTTTAACTATGACCGGAATTTATTCTGTCAACTTACGTATTTTAGGGAAAGCAAATGTCGGCCTGCTTAATAAAGCTACATTGCTGAACGAAAAATTTTTACAAAGATTGCCCGATAATTTTCCTACTATTGTAGTTGGATTACTTTTCGCCATTTTTATTATTTTATTGCTAGCACTTTTCTTAAATACCGATCTTGGACAAGCCTTTATCGCTACCGGTGATAATGAAAAAATGGCTCAATCATTAGGCATAAATACCGATAACATGAAAATTCTCGGCCTAATGCTATCTAACGGTTTAATTGGTTTAGCCGGCGGATTATTAGGGCAAAATGGCGGCTATGCCGATGTTAATATGGGAATCGGAACGATGGTTATTGGCTTAGCTGCAATTATTATTGGTGAAGTGGTTTACGGCAATTTATCTTTAACAGCACGACTAATTGCCGTAGTCATCGGCAGCATTATTTATCGTTTGATTCTATTATTAGTATTGCAACTTGGTTTCAGCACCAACGACTTCAAGTTGATTTCGGCAATTATTTTAGCCATCTGCATGATGTTGCCTTTATTTGAAAAGAAATTTTATACTCGTAAATTATTGAAAAAAGGTGTGACTAAGCCATGAGTACAATTTTAGATTTACAAAATATCACTACCACAGTCAACGTTGGAACTAGCGAAGAAAAAAATATTCTTAAAAATATCAATTTAAAAATAAACGATGGTGATTTTATCACCCTACTTGGAACTAACGGAGCCGGGAAGTCTACGTTACTTAACATTATCAATGGTTCTATTTTTCCCACTAGCGGGAAAATTATTTTAAAAGAGCGCGATTTAACTAATTTATCTGAGGTAAAACGGGCAAAATATATTGCACAGGTTTTCCAAGATCCAAAAATGGGAACTGCACCTAGAATGACCGTTGCCGAAAATTTACTGCTGGCTACTAAACGCGGGCAACAACGCGGATTGCATTTACGTGGATTGGACCGGCATTTAGAAGAATTTAAGCGTGAGACAGCTCAACTACCCAATGGATTAAATGAACGGTTAAATACTTTTGTCGGCAATTTATCTGGTGGTCAAAGACAAACTCTCAGTTTCTTGATGGCGACTATCAAAAAGCCTGAACTCCTTTTACTTGATGAACATACTGCTGCTCTAGATCCAAATACCAGTCGGCAACTCCTAGAATTAACCAACAAGGTTGTTAAAAAAGAACATTTAACTTGCATCATGATTACCCACCAATTAAAGGATGCCATTAAATATGGCAACCGCACTATTATTCTAAATAGTGGAAAAATTGTTTTAGATGTTAATGGACAAGACAAAAAGACTTTAACTGAAGAAGATATTTTGCAATATTTTACCGATTAAGACTTAAATCCAGATGTTTTAATAAGCACCTGGATTTTTTATAACAAAAATTTTTGTTTTTTTATTTTTTACTTTTTATAATTAAAACTTGGCATAAACGTTATTATAGGATCATGTTTGATTCAAAGAAATTAGTTAAAGTTGTTTCAGTTGCAGTTGCTTCAATGAGTTTATTAGGTGTTAGTGCTTCAGTTAGTGAAGCTGCTACTTTCACTGCTCCAAAGCTTGGTCTTTCAGAAGTTGCTACTACTAATCCTTCAATCAAGAAAGGCGACAAGATCTTCGTTGTTGTAAAAGACACCAAGAATCAAAAAGTTAACGTTTTAAACGCTAACGGTAAGAAGACTGCTAAGAAAGTTTCAATGGGTTCAACTTTCACTGCTAAAGCAGTTAAGAAGACTAACGGCAAGAAGATCGTTAAGATCAACAAGTGTCAATGGTTGAACGCTAAGGACGTTGTTAAGGACTAATTTTTTCAGATCAAAACAAATAAATAATTTTTAACATGATGAATATCATAATAAAAAGGTGAGATAGCTATACGCTATCTCACCTTTTTTACCTTAATTATTTTCATTTAACATAGGTTTCTTTAATTCCAATTACCGACAAAGCTGCTAAAAAGCCTGAAATCCCAGTAATTAACATCATCGCTGGCATAGAATTTCCTACCATTGGAAAAATAATAAAACTAAGCAGTGAAGCAACAATCTGTGGTAAGCAAATTGAGCAATTGAACAAGCCTAGATATGTCCCCATATGTTTGCCTGATAAGGCATTAGAAACCATCGTCAATGGATAAGTATTCATCCCTGCCCAACTAATACCAATCAATACAAAAGATAGAATCAGCATTCCTTGTGAATGAATTAAAAAGATTGAAGTATAGCCAATGGCTCCTAGTAATAAACTTAAACCATAGCCTAATTTATGATGGTTATTAGGCACCTTGGCTAATACATATGACCAAATTACTGCCGCAATTGATTGTACAGCTGTTAATACACCAAACCAATTCCCAGCAATCTGATAGCCTGCAGAAGAAGCATTCGTTGTATGCCAAACATTTTCTGCAATTGCACCCGTAGCATATGTTGATAAATACTGAAAAGAAATCCAACAGAAGAACTGAACTAATGAAACTTGCCAGAATACTTTTGGTGCCTTTTTTAGCAAGTTAATCCAGCCGCCACCTTCTTGATTATCAGATTCCTTAATGCCATGATAACGAGCATAAGTTTCTGGATCATATTCATGAACTCTAAAAATTGTAAATAATGAAGTAATTACTAAAACTGCTGCACCAACATAAAATGAAATAACCACTGACTGTGGCACTACTCCCTTTTTGGCAGTGTTGGCAACACCTAGTGTCGTTAATAAGAATGGAAAGAATGCAGCAATTACGGCACCAAAGTTTGAAAGCATACTTTGAATACCATAAGCATATGACTTTTGTTCATCATTAACCATGTCACCAATCATCATCTTAAATGGTTGCATGGCCATATTCGAAGCAACATCAAGAACAGCAATAGCCACAGCACCGAATATCAATGCTTCAATTGAACCATATCCCAAACCAAAGCTGCCCACATTAGGTAAAATTACCATAGTTAAAACAGCGAAAATCATTCCTATTAATAAATACGGTAACCGACGTCCAATTTTAGGAATCCATGTCCGATCTGACAAAGATCCAATCCCTGGTTGAACTACCAACCCTGCTAACGGTGGCAGAATGAAGAACCAACCAAGTTTAGTTGGATCTGCACCCAAAGTTTGAAAAATTCTGCTCATTTGAGAAGTTTCCAAAGTAAAGGCAATCTGCACACCTAAATAACCCAAACTAATCATCCAGATTACACTACTAGCTAATGTAGGCAAGCCCACTTTTTCTTCTTTCATTTTTCCCTCTCATTTTCTCTCTTTTAAATCGCTTACATCAAATAAATATAGTCATCACTGTAAGAGCTTTCAATGTCTGATCTATTGTTAACGGTAACTAAATTTTATAAAAGCTTAAGGTCCACAATATTCTGCTAGTAGTAAAATATTAATCATAGAAATTAGAGGTATAATTATGCTTTCATTATTATTGGTAATTTTCCTACTTTGGCTATTTTTCAAATTGGGAATCGGTTTAATTAAAATTTTCGGCTTCCTAATTATGGCAGGATTGATTTTTATTTTTTGTGCATACTTATTAATCCCTTTTCTCGCCATCATTGGTATCGGAAGTCTCATCTGGGCATTAGTTAGATAAAAATTAAAGCAAGGCTATCTATATTTGATAACCTTGCTTTTTTACATTTCTTTCAATTCTCGCCTAATCAAACTTGCTAGTATTCCATATCCTTTATCACCAAAATGCAAGCCATCATTTTTTATTCCCCGAGAAATATCGCTTAAATCGCCTGCATCAATCATTGCTTGGCACAAATCTGCATAATGAAAATGATATTCTTCTGCTATCTCTTCAACCACTTTCGCATATTTTTTTACCAACTCATTATTGCGTACATGTTGCTTCTGCTCATCTACTGCTGGCGGCGAAATGAGCAATACATGTGGCGGATAGTACTGACAAATAACTGCAGAGGCAATTAATTCCATATTTCTTTTAAATTGCTCTAGCGGAACCTGCTTATGTGTTGCCAAGTCATTTGTTCCTAATAAAATCACCAAATTATCGCACTTTTTCACGCTCAATACTAATTCATTTAATCGAGCAAAAAATGCTCCTGAATTAATTCCTGAAACAGCAGTATTTTCAATTTGAATTTCAGGCAGCATTCGCTTTAAATTCCAGTTAATATGTGGCTCTGCTTTTCCCTCATATCGAGCGATAATGCTATCGCCTGTAAGTAGTACTCTCATTTTAATTTAACTTTCTTATCCTTTTTAGTAGGTTTGATATTTAAAACGTCTAATAAAAAAGTGAAAATCGGAACTCCTACAATTAGTCCCCATGTACCCCAAAAATGTTCTGCTACAAGAAGTACTAAAAAAGTATAAAAGATCGGTAATTCTGTCTTGCTGGCCATAAACTTAGGATTTAGCACATACGCCTCGATTGCATGAATAATCATGATCATGACAAAAATATAAATCACATAGCGAATGCCGCCGACGGAGTACCCTACGATACTTAATGGAATCAGCGAAATAATCACACCGGCAACTGGTACTAAGCTTAAGATAAATACCATCAAGCCTAAAGCTACAATTTGTGGCATTTTCATAATCGCCAAACCAATCATGGTAAGGGCCGTATTACAGATTGCAATAAAAAATTGTGCTTCTAAAACTACACCAAAAGTATTAGTAAACTTTTTGCCAAAGTAACGAATATCTTCAAATAACCATTTTAAGTAGCCGCTTTTAACAAATAAACTTGAAAACTCTCGCATCTGCTTTAATTCGATGGTGTAAAAGAAGCTTAAAATAAGCGACATGAATGTTGCAATCGTCAACGTACCAATATTAGTAGCGGTATGAAAGGCAAATGTCATGGCACGCTTTGCCTGTGTAACAAGTTCACCTTTGCTAATGTAATGCGTTACATACGACATTAACCGCGATGACTGATTCGTCTCATAAAACGCCATTACGGATTTGACCATCTTAGAAATCTGTCCAACTAACATCGGCATATAAACCGTAATGACAAAATAAAGTAGTGCCAAAATAATTAAATACGTCACTACAACAATTGCGCCGGTTGGCATTTTAGAAACATAACGCTGTACGAAGTGAATCAAATGCACAATAACATATGTAAAAATAAACGTTAACAAAATCGTATTCATCATCGCACGCATTTCATAAAGAAAAGCAACAATGATCAAAAATACTACAAACCTGCGCAAAGGAATATTATTTTTGAATTTCTGCCAAGCAGTATCCATAACCTAACCTCGTTTTCTCTAACTCATATGTTTGATTGTATCATTCCTAATTTTTTTCTTGTCATTTCTATATCACTTTCCACTAAAAAATTTTTTAGCATTTTTGATCCCTATTCTAAAAGTATTTGTATTTTACAACTCAAACCTATTCACAATAAATTAGCTTTCAACCACAAGATATTGTGGTACATTTAGATATGTATTCATACATGATGTGTTGTGAAACAAAATAATTTACTTAGGAGTGGAGAAATATGCCAGCTACTAGAATCACACTAGATTCAACTTTTATTGATCAAGTGAAACATGAAATCAAACCTCATTGGGGCGAATTGGGATGGGTTACCTATAAAAGAACCTACGCCCGTTGGCTACCTGAAAAAAATAGAACGGAAAACTGGGATGAAACAGTTAAACGGGTAATTGAGGGCAATATCAACCTCGACCCTCGTCTTCAAGATTCACCTTCTCAAGATGTCATTGATGAATTAACTAACGAAGCACAAAAATTGTTCCGCTTAGTTTATAGCTTATCTGCAACACCATCTGGTCGTAATCTTTGGATTTCAGGAACCGACTATCAAAAACGCAATGGAGATTCACTGAACAATTGTTGGTTCATTGCCATTCGTCCTCAAGCATACGGCGACAGTCATATTGTTCCTACTTACATCGATAAGCGTAAAGAAGCTGTTTCCATGCCATTTTCATTTCTTTTTGATCAATTAATGAAAGGCGGCGGCGTTGGCTTTTCCGTGGTTGACGATAATATCAATCAAATCCCTCAAGTTGACCATCGAGTCGATTTATCCGTTGTCATTGATAAAAATAGCAAATCCTACGATGCATCCCTCAAAGTAGGCGCAATCGACAAGGCTGAATGGAAAAAGAATAATTCTGACTTAGATAATGTAATTTACTACAGAATTCCCGATACCCGTGAAGGCTGGGTGCTCGCCAACGCTCGCTTGATTGATTTGCACTTTAACGACACCAATCCAGATCAAAAAACTAAATTAGTCTTGGATATCTCCGATATTCGACCTTACGGTGCTAAGATTCACGGCTTCGGCGGCACTGCTTCTGGTCCAATGCCATTAGTCGAAATGTTCTTTGACATTAACAATGTGATTAATGAATGTGTTGGACAAAAGCTAACGGCTGTTGATGCCACGGATATCTGTAATCTCATCGGTAAAACAGTAGTTGCCGGCAATGTCCGTCGTTCAGCTGAACTTGCTCTGGGTTCAAGCGATAACCAAGATTTCATCAAAATGAAGCAAGATAAGGAAAAACTTTATCACCACCGCTGGGCCTCAAATAATAGTGTCGCAATCAACTCTAAATTTAATAATTATGGTCCGATCGCTGACGGTATCATGCATAACGGCGAACCTGGCATAGTCAACCTCGACTTATCACGCAACTATGGGCGAATTGCCGATGGCTATCAAGCAGGCATTGATGACGACGTCGAAGGTACCAATCCATGTGGCGAAATTTCCTTAGCTAACGGCGAACCATGCAACTTGTTTGAAGTATTTCCATACATTGCCGAACAACAAGGCTGGGATTTAAAGGAAGCCTTCAGCCTAGCCGCTCGTTACACTAAACGCGTAACTTTTAGTCATTACGATTGGGAAGTTTCTAGAAATATTATCCAAAAGAACCGCAGAATTGGTGTTTCCATGTCCGGTATTCAAGATTGGCTTTTAAATGATTTGGGTCATCGCGTAGTCACTGGCTTTAAAGATGCAACTGATAAGGAAACTGGCGCTTCAATTAAAAAGCCTATCTATGATCCTCAAGGAATTAAGATGGTCGATGGACTTTATCACGCTGTCATTGCCGCTGATAAGGCCTACAGCAAAGAATTAGGAGTTAACCCATCAATTAAGCACACCACGGTAAAGCCTTCTGGTACGGTGGCTAAATTGGCTGGTGTGTCTGAAGGAATGCACTTCCACTATGCTGGTTATTTGATTCAAAGAATTAGATTCCAAGCAAGCGATCCGCTTTTGCCTACATTAAGAAAATGCGGTTATCATACCGAGCCTGACATTTATACTAAAAACACTATTTGTGTAGAATTTCCTTTACGTGCAGCTCACGCCGACAGCAAAAACTTTGCTTCTGCTGGAACTGTTTCAATTGCAGAGCAATTTGCGACCCAAGCCTTTTTGCAAACATATTGGTCAGACAATGCGGTCAGCTGTACCGTTACTTTCCAACCTAACGAAAGCAATCAAATCGCTCCTCTTTTGCATCAATATAGACATACCATTAAATCAACTTCACTTTTGCCTTACTATGGTGGCTCACTCAAGCAAGCTCCTAAGGAACCTATTAATAAAAAGACCTACGAAGATAGAGTTGCCATGATTACCGGCGATGTTGAAGAAGTCTTTGAAAATCAAAATAAAGATCAAAAAGGATTAGAACTTATAAATCAAAGCGATTGTGCCAGCGGTGCTTGCCCAATTAAATAATTATTTCGGAGGACAAAATGAAGAAACAAAATAGATTCAGCTTAATTTTTGCTATCATTGCATTTTTTACATTAGCTTTAACAGGCTGCTCAAACAATAATGCAGCGCCTAAAAAGGCAAACTCAAACCAGATCTCAGTTAATTACACTCTAAAAGAAGGCAAAAAGACTGTAGATTCTAAAACTGTTAAGGTTCCTAAGAAATCAAAGGTTATTACAGGTTTGAAAAAAGCTTGGAAAGTGCAAGAAACTAAGGGCTTTATAACTGCAATCGATGGCAAAAAACAAATTCCTAAGAAGAAAATTTATTGGACTTATACCATCAATGGAAAATGGGCAACTAAAGGCGTCACCCAGCAAAAAGTCGCTAATAAAGACAAGGTAAAATTCACGTTAGATAAGGTGAAGTAATATGGTTACTGAACGAGTACAAATTAGGCAGATTGCCCTAATGGCAATGCTCACAGCAATGTGCGTAGTATTGCGAATCTTTAAGGTTATTCCTATTCCCAACGTGCAGCCAGTGACAGATATTTTAATGATTGTCACTTTAACTTTAGGCATTGGTTCAGGAATCCTTCTAGCCGCTTTAACAATGTTCATTTCTAATATTTACTTAGGTTTTGGAATTTGGACGATTCCCCAAATCTTGGCATATGTTGGTTGTGTATTGACCATTGCATTGTTAGCTAAAGTTTTGCCTATTCAAAATCATTTTTGGATGCAGCTGGCTCTAGCTACGTTTCTCGGTTGGGAATACGGTTTTTTAGTTGATTTAGGCATGACGATTTTTGGCGGTTTGCCAGCCTTCATCGCCTATCTTGTCTCCAGCTTTGCTTTTGACACATACCATGCAATTGGCAACTTTGCCTTCTACTTCGTTTTGTACAAACCAGTAACTTTAGCACTGAAAAATTACCAGCGGAGGTGCATCTAATTGTTAAAAATCTACACTAAAGTTGGCGATCAAGGATTTACCAAGCAGGTCACCGGGAAAATGGTCCCAAAATGTGATTTGCAGATAGAAGCTTTAGGCAACGTTGATGAACTGCAATCTTATCTTGGCGTGACAATCGCAAATTTATCTCTTAATTGCGAAGAATTAAAACCCGAACTGGAAAATATCCAGCGCCAACTTTATCAATTGCAAGCAGATATCGTAGTTAAGCGCCACAATGAAATTAATTCAGAAATGATTAATGCGTTAGAAAAAAGGATCAATGAACTAACGCCTAAAATACCTACTATCCCTGAATTTATCCTACCTGGTGGCAAGGCTACCGGTGCCAACTTGCAGTATGCGAGAACTTTAGCTAGACGTGCCGAGCGATCTCTGGTTAATTTAAACCTGAACGAACAGAAACTCTCAGAAAATATATTAGAGTACATTAATCGCTTATCTGATTATCTCTTTACACTAGGACGCTACGCGAACGTTCTTGACAACTATACTGAGGTAAAAAGCAAAAAACATGATCCTAACCGAATTAATGGCTAAAAAAACAGGCAACTCGATTGAGTTGCCTGTTTTGCTATCTAATTTTCTTTTTTCAAAATATCTTTTTTGATTTCCATAAACTTTGGTGCATCAAGTACTTTTAACTTAGGGAAACTCTTAAGAAAACGTTTATGGTTCCAACTTAATTGATATGGTTGCAATTCATCATAGTGCTGCATTACTGAGTGATGCCAATCGCCAACTTTTAATTTACCCTTTTCAGGCATTCTGCTTTCAACTTTAATTCTTACACGATCAATGAATTGATTGATATGGTCATCCCACATCTTGGTCGTAGTATGGAATCTTTCTACACTGATCATAGTTAAGACTGTATCGAGTCCCATTACAATCGTAATACCTACGGCTAACCAGCCATGAGTATCTCTTTCTTCTATGTTTATAATATCTTGAACAAATGGCTGCACAAATTTTACCAGTAACACCACTCCAATTCCCCAAAAGAGCGAAATGATTGGAGCTACTCTTCCTTGAACGTTCCCCCATAAGTGAGAATAATCCCATAATTTCATATGAAAGACTTTTTCAAGAAAGAAACTAGCAAAATATTCAAAGACTGTTGCAACAATAAATCCAATTACAAATAAAAGAAATAAGTTATCTTGTACATCTTTGGTACAAATTAAAATAGTCGTAATTGCAAATCCATAGACTGGACAATATGGTCCAAAAAGAAAGCCACGATAATCATAATGATGATCTTTAATTGAACAGTAGCAAGTTTCCCATAGCCAGCCAATAAAAGAATACGTAAAAAATAAAACAATAATTTCTGAAATTGAGTATGGCATATTATATCTCTTTCATGATACAAAGTTATAACTCCATAATACGTGAAAGATCAAGTTTTATCTATCAAAAATCCGAATTTTATAATTAATATACTTTTTATTTTGAAAATTTTCTTTTAATTCCTAATATTCCTGCCAGCAAAATGAATACACCCATCAAACTTAAAATGCCATTTGTCCTTTCACCAGCTTGTGGCAATTTGCCTGAACGACTTCTAGATGAATGCTCCTTAGTTGAAGAATGTTTTAGTGATTTAATATCATCATCTTCTTCATCTAAGTCGGTATCATCACTTGAATCGCTATGCGTAACCTTTTGTTCTTTCTTGTCAAAGCCACTTAGCTCTTTAGGATTTACATCCTTAGCCGCTTCAAATGTAGATTCCGGTGTACTTGTCTTAGATAACGTCTTGACTGGCTCAACATCCTTATCGTTTGTTTGCTGACTATCTTTTTTATCGTCTAATAATTTGAATAGTTTTGAGAACAATATGGACAATCCTCTATCTTTTTCAGCTTTCTCAAGAGTCTTGCGTAGTGCCATTTCATCATTGCTCTCACTACGGATCCCCACAAAAGTTGCATCATAATCATCTAAAATTCTCCCTTCGTATAAACTACTTTTTCTTTTATCTTCATTTTTTAACTGATATTCTAATTGGATCTTATTAATCCCGGTAATCGCTTTTTGTTCCAGAACTTTCGTCTTATATTTAATAGTAAAAGTTCTATGTGATCGTCCCTTATTATTTAAACTAATCAACAATTTATTTTGATCAAATTTAACTTCTTTCTTGCCTAACTCGATAAAAATATCATCGGTTTCGATTCCTACCGTATTTTTATTAAATTCCAGGCCCTCTGGTAGCTCATTCAAAATTTTTATCGGTCCTAAAAATTCTTTTTCATCAGGATTTACTTTTATTTCCCATGCAATACTATCTTGGTGTTGATTCAAATTACCAATAATTTCAGTAAAAAGTGCCTCTTTATCTTCGGGTTCAATTGTTAAGACCTTCTCAATTTTTCCGGCATGCACAGTTATTTCTTGTTTATCATTCGCTGAATTACGAACCAAAAGATCAAATGTTAGCTGACCTACAAGGTGATCATACTTTTCAATCTTGTTATTAAATTTCACTAAAACGCGATTGGTTTCAACAGTATATGTCCCAACTTTTTGCTCGTTATCATTTTCGTCTTTAATGATAATATTTTTAGTTTTATTAATTCCTTTTGCCTGGACTTTATCAGATTCACTCCAGGTAATAGTCAGTGAATCATCACTTTTCAACTTATCCTTCTGATAACCGGTAAGCTCCACATTAACGTGAACTAGCTGACCACTCTCCACTTTCTCTGATCTGCCATCGTTAAAAACGATCTTAGTAAAATTATCATTCACGGCAGCTTGAACGTTTTTTGCTCCTTTGACCCACATCAGCATTAATAAAAGCACAACACTGACCAGTAATTTTTTCATATCATATTCCCTCATTAACTTTTAGATTCGTTAATTGAGATTATACAGAGGAAAAAAGTAAAAGATAGCTATTCGGTAAAGGAGAAAAACAATGTATATTTTTCGTAATTGCTTTTGTGACAAAAGTTGATTTTTGTTCATCACATAAAACAAAACTGATCAAAAAAGCCCGCCTCTCGGCGAGCCTTTCTTAATTTCAAGCTTAATAATTCAATTTGATTTGTAATGCACCAGTTTCAACACAATCACCGAAGCATTTCATTGCAGCATCGTATGCAGCTTTTGCAGTTTGCTCATTAGCATTATGCAGTTTCTTTTGTAATTCTTCACCAGTTAATTTCTCAGCTTCTGCATCAGTTTCAAGTAAAATATGACGACCTGCAGCTAATGTTTGTTGCTTCAATTCTTCGACTGAAGCGCTGTAGCGGAATGGATGCTCATCAACAATGGTAGCGATAGCTTGGGTCAGCCAATACATATTTTTGATATCAAAATGTTCCTTGGTATCACGGTAAACGCTAGGCGTATCAAGCACATTGGTATAGTATGGCGCAATGCCATTAAATGTATTAGGACCAAAGGCTAACCATTGAACGCCAGCTATTTCCTTAGGGACATCATTTCTAATTTGTAAAATTGATAATTCCTGATTACGTTGAAAACCAATCGGACGAAAAGCATGACGGTCTGCATCAGTGCCTTGTAAGCCATAAGGATCATACTTAGTATGTTGATAGCGTGATGATAAAGCATACTTGAAATCTTCAATAGTTAATAAATGTTCAGGCTTTTTAATGAATGGCAAGTTAGGATCATCAGGCTCATGAACATCACTTGGATTAAAGAGTTTTTGAATATACCATTGGCGCGGAATGTTGTATTCATAGTCTGAATCATCGTGACTACCAAAGATATGACGAAGATTATATGGATTACCGCTGTGATCAATATCTAAGTGATACTTTTCAATCATTTCTTCCAAATCAGCGGAAGCCATCGTATCATCACTGGCAAAGTCAAAATCGGTGATGCTAAACCAGTTTGGCGCAGCGATGTAACAATCATCTGGGATTCTTTGAGCTGCCCAGTGATGGCCACCGATAGTTTCCATGTACCAAACTTCATCTTTATCTGAGAAGGCTACGCCGTTTGATTCATAAGTGCCGTATTTTTCTAGATATTGCCCGAGCAATTTTACCCCTTCACGAGCTGAATGAATATAAGGCAAAACGATCGTAACGAAGTCTTCTTCACCGATTCCCTTTTTGTTCATTGGGTCAACGCCCAAAATACGTGAATTGGTAGTGCTGGTTTCGGTGGCACTCATTGCAACATTAGCGGCGTTGATGCCGGCTTCGCCCCACCAGCCCATGGTCTTCATGGTTGATTCAAGTTCTGGCACAGCGGTATAACGCATAGGATTGTCAGGCAAATCTACCTTGCACTTAGAAGTTACTGATTGATAATCTTTAGGTTGCTTGTCAGGCATTACGACGATGAAGCGTTTAGGATTGAAGGCGTGACCGTAGTCTTCGTTTCTGGCAATTAAAGTTGAGCCGTCAGCCGTAGCTTTTTTACCGGCTAAAATTGTTGTACATGGCATTTTTTATCCTCCTATAATTTTGTTCTTTTTAGTCTATTGTAGAACATTTGAGAAATAATTAATGGATAAAACATTTAGCTACTCTTCTTTCAGAATATCTTCTGGTGATTTAAAAGATTGATCGCGACTCAATGAATCTAAATATTCTTGAAGAGTTATATTTTTCTCATAGATATATTTTCTTACGGTCTGTGCAACCTGCTTACCACTAATTAACATGATTGGATAATCGTCTTCCAGTATTTCGCGTTGAGCTGGGTCGCTGAAAAAAGATGTAGTCACAAATGCTGCGATCCATCCACGCTTTAACCTAGCAACTACTCTATCAACGGCTTCTCCTGTTATACGCTGATCTCGTCGGTAACATTTAGCTTGACCTAATACCACCTGTCTAACTTGGCTAATGCCCTTAGTTCCAATATCTACTCGTAAAACAAAATCATAACCACCATCACCAGATGATTTAGTTACCCAACCATCATGGCATGCATCCCCAATAATTAATCGTGTAATTTCTTTAGCTAGACCTTCAAATTCAAAATCTCCACTATGAGCTTTTGAATTATCTTTCTTACGATAATATTCATAGATTTGATTCAAAATTTTATCATCTGCAGAACCAGGTGTAGGCAGTTGCTCCTCTTTTTTAGAAGTACTTCTTCCATAAACCTTCCGGCGAACTTTTTCTAAATCTCCAGTCTTTATCCAAAATTTCCATTCTTTAGGAGCTAGTGCATTGGCTAAAGAAAGAAAATTTTTATCTTTAGCTGCCTGTTTTCTCGCTTCAATCCAGGACCAATCAAAGCCTTCCTGTTCTTTTTTCATTGAAAATACACAGAAAGTGAATAAATAATTGGAAAAATATGCTTTATCTGCCCCACTACCTGTGTATTGAGTTACCAATTTAACATTTTTTATCACACCATATCCATGAAAAATTCTTTCTCCCTGTTTACGTGTTTCAAAAAATACAATAGGAACAGCAGTAGCTCTTACTTCGGGATTAGGATCATGACTAATTTTAAATTGATCCAACAAATATTTATTCCCTCGTGTAGTTGCAGGATCTGTGTCAGGTCTTTTATTATCACCATAATAATTTATATACCCAACATCTTCATTAAACTCATCTTCCCATGGATTATAGTTAATCCCTCTGGATTTCGTATTACTTGAAATAATAATGCATTCATTCTCAGCAGGTTTAAAAATTCCAGCTTGATTAAAATAATTTTTCTTTCCATCTTTTAAATGGGTTTCAATAAAATAATTTTTCGAAGAATCATCATCTTCAGAAATATAATATGTATCAGAAATTTCCTGTGCTTCTTTTTTAGCCTGAGGGCCCGTTTTATACGAAACACCTATATGTAATACCATTTACTCACCTACTATAAAAGCTTATTACTTAAAATATACGCTTCTTTCTTCTAAACGCATCAAAAAAAGACGCATCAAGTCACCTCAATGCATCTTTTAGCTCTTGACATTCCGCTTCCTGCACCAACAACAATTGCATCTGCATCTTTTACATGCTTAAAATTCATCTATTTTATTCATACATACCTCGTTAAAATTCACATACACGATGTATTTAACTTTTAACAAGATTAAAGCATGTATGGAAAAAGTAATTAAGATCAGATTCGTGCTGTGTGTAGAGTTATAGACAGATTCTATGAACTACACCGGCACTGAAGTGCCGGGTTTCTGGGAACACTGAGTAGTGTTTAGGATCTTACATTGAACTAGTCAAATACCTAACTCACAGAACTCAGCTTGTTACCATGGCCAGTCCCTGACCATTTAGCTTTGTACTTCCTTTATGCAGGATATTAACTGCCGCATTAATATCTCGATCATGCTTGGTTTGACACTTAGAACAAGTCCATTCACGAATCTCTAATGGCTTAGCGCCACTATTATAGCCACATTTTGAACAAATTCTGGAAGTGTTCTTGGGATCAACTGCAATTAGTTTCTTGCCATACCATTCGCATTTGTATTCTAGCATTTGTCTAAACATTCGCCATGAAGCATTGGCAATTGACTTAGCCAAATGATGATTTTTCTGAAGATTCTTGGTTTTCAAATCTTCAATCGCAATTACATCATATTGCTTAACTAAATGCGTAGTTAGTTTATGCAGATAATCTCTGCGCTGATTAGCTGCTTTAGCTTGGTATTTGGCTTTTGACTTTTGCGCTTTTTGCCAATTAGTGAAGCTTTCTAAGCTTCTAGGACAAAGCACCTTTTTATTCTTATTTTGTAAAACTAGTAATTTAACTAAATGTCTACGTCGAGAATACTTTTTCTGCCAGACTTTGGCTTTCTTTTCAAAATAAGAGCTATTAAAACTAGGATATTTTAGCCCATTAGACAGAATTGCTAAATCAGCTACGCCAACATCAATTCCAACCTGTTTGCCAGTTAAGCTGTACTTCTCTGGTTCAGGTATTTCAGCTTGTAGAGACAAATAATACTTGCCCGTTGGTTCAAGTACGACCGTATAACGCTTAACCTTAGTGTTTTGCAAAACTCCAGTCTTGCTGGTTTTGACATAGCCTAATTTAGGAATCTTCAAGTACCTTTTACCTGCAGTTTTTATGATTGACTTGCCTGTATAAGACTTTTTCAGATACTTGCGTGAATGAAAACGAGGCTTGCCAATTTGACCACTTTTATCTTGAAAGAAGTTCTTCCAAGATTGAGTTAGGAATTCATTAACTACCTGCAAGCTTGAAGAATCGCTGGTTTTCAAAAAAGGATATTCTTTTTTAAGCGGCTTAAGCAGATAATTCAGCTTGAACTTGCCTAAAAAAGGCAAAGCTTTATTATTCTGATAGCGCTCATTCATCATGGCCAGCATTTGATTCCAAACAAAGCGATCATTGCCAAACATCTGCTCAAGCTGGTTTTGTTGTGTTCTATTAGGATAGAGTCTTAATTTGATCCCTTTTAGCACATTTGTTCCCTCCTTTCTTTTTAAGATTATATCAAACATATGTTTAAGAAAGAAGGGGGGAACAAGCAAAAAAACTAAAAAAGGCCGGATTCATCACGGGATTAAAATCCCGTGTTTTCTCCGGCAATTAATCAATAAAATGTAGCGAATTTTTAGATAAAAATAAAAGCCCTGGTGTTTAAACCCAGGCCTTCTTATCGCAGCTGCATCTGTTCATTAAAATAATTTTTATAGGCTAAATAACCACTGATTACCGCACCAAGGCTTGTCGCCGACAGTAACATGAATGTGATCATAATCTGATACTTGATCGCGTAAACTGGATTAATTCCTGCAAAGATCAAGCCTGACATCATCCCTGGTAAATTAACTAACCCCACGGTCTTGGCAGAATCAATCGTTGGCTGCATCGCAGTTTTGATACTCCGACGCAGGATCGGCATCGATGCCAGCTTAATATCGCTGCCCAAAGCTAATTTTTCTAAAACTTGTTGATGCAAATCATTGAAACTATCATGCAATGCCTTGTAGCATAAGCCGATCGCCACCATTTCATTACCGGCAATCATCCCCGTAATTGGAATCACCTGCATCGGGATGGGCTTAATTACCCCTGAAAAAATCAGCAAACCTAGCGTCACATAGGTGCCGATGGCCTCGGCAATTATCGAATTCCAAAGACTGCGGTGCGGATTAGGATCACGTTTATTAGCGTTCCAGGACGCGTTAAAAATGATGACCAAGGTCGAAACGATTGTTAACCACAGCTGATCAACGTGAAAAATAAACTTCAGCACAAAGCCGATAATGACTAACTGAATAATTGCTCTAAATACACTCGTTAAAATATCTTTAGTTAAGCCCAGCTTTTCTTTAGCCGAGATCGCGATTGATACCAACACCAAGGCAAAAGCCAACACTAAAGATAAATTACTAACCATCACATTCTTCATTTGATGATCCTTCCCTGCTTAATCTGCATAATATGACCGGCCGTCTGAATCTCACTTTGATCGTGAGTTACTCGAATAATAGTAGTTCCTTGTTCGTGCACTCGCTTAATCAATTGATGCACTATTTCCTTGCTATCATCATCAAGCCCAGTTGTAACCTCATCTAGTAACAACACCTTAGGCAGAAAAACTATATTTCGAATGAGAGCCACTCGCTGCTTTTCTCCACCTGACAAAGAATTTATGTCCTTATCCAAAAAATCAGCAGATAGATCAACTAGTTTTAGTAACTCATCTATCCTTTTTTCTACAACGACTTGCCTTCTAATTTCATAGGGAAAAATCAAGTTTTCTCTTACCGTTTTGCCAAACAAGCTCGGCTGCTGGAAACAATAAGAGACTTCCCTGCGGTATTGGACGGGATCGTATTTCGCCATCTTTTTGTCTTGATAAAAAATATCGCCTGCTGTTGGGCTGATTAAATTAGCGGTTAATTTTAAAATAGTACTTTTACCAGAGCCTGATGGTCCAACCAAGGTCAAAAAATCTCCTCGATCTACCTTAAAAGAAACATCATGCAAGATTTGTTTTTCTTTTACCTGGTAACTAATATGTTTAAATTCGATAATTGTCATAGTTTTTTCCTAAAAATATTTTTGCATTAACATTTTTAGTTTAACCATATTGGCTTTAGGTGACAAATTAAATATGTGATTGCATAATAAAAAGCCATAGCGCTTAAACCATGGCTAATTTATTTTCATTAACATTATTCAGCTGCAGCGGCTGCTTCTTCCTTAGCTTCCTTGGACAATCCAGCAAGGTCACCTAACAAGGTAAAATCAATTTGAGTTGCTAAAGATGGCTTTTTACGCAAGAAATCAATCTCAGATGGTTTAACGTTCTCAGTTGGATTATCTTTGGAAATCAACTCTTGTGAGATTTCACTATCAGTTAATTTTTTATCCTCTAATACACTTTCTGCTTCTTTGACTTCTTTTTCATAATGCTTTGTCATAAAAAACGCCTTCTTCACCTTTCATTGTAGTTAGTTTTATAGAAAGGTATAGCAAAACGTACTTTTACTTTGATATATTGCTTAGATCACAAAAAAAGACATGGCGTTTAAACCATGTCTTAACGAGTTTATTTATGCTGACTAGAAGGCTTAGCTTTAGGACTTACGTTTCTTATCCAAGACACTAAGTAAAACTGCACTTACTCCTACTAAAACAGCTCCTAATGCTATTAAAGCTTGACGCTTATTACTAGTATTTGGTAACATCTCTCGCTTAGTTTGAGCCTGTTCATTTCTAATTACAGCAGATTCATGTGGCTTAGCAAATCTAGCTGTCTCTGTTTTGGGATTATTATTTGAGTTATATTGACGTTTTACGTTTCTTCTAGCCTTTGGATTATTATTCGTGTTTCTGCTTGAATGCTTTGTAGTACCTGAATTTTTCTTTGATTTACCGTGATTGTCATTATTAGTTTTCACACTAGGTTTGTTGGGCTCCGATGTTAGTTTATTTGGTTCAGGAACTGAAGTTGGCTGTTTAGGACCGAGCTTTGGTCAGGTTCAGGACACCTTAGAATCTTACTTTGACTAAATAAAGAATAAAAAATCAATCTATGAGAAAGATCTATTTACACAAAAGATTTGACAGTTTCAGTTATTTTTATCTATTATTTAAAAATGCTAAAATACCACTATTGATTATTCGAAAGGTAAATTAAGATGAGTAATAAAAAGAATAAAATTAACAATGCTGAAATTAAGACAAGAGTAATTATTTTCAGACCAAGTCAATAACATCTTATCTAGAAAAGGAATAAATTATGTCTGAAAATTTAATCGAAACTGTTGTTACAAAAAACGATTTAAAAGAAGCTTTCGCAAAATTGGGAGTTAAAAGCACAGATTCTTGCATGGTTCATACTGCCATGAGTAAGTTTCAATATTTACCCGGTGGGCCTAAAACAATTGTTAGAGCACTTGAAGAAACTTTATCCGTTGGCACACTAATGATGCCGTCACAGGTTTCAACGAATTGTGATCCAGCAACTTGGGAGTATCCACCCGTTCGTCAAGATTTAATTCAGGTGGTTAGAGATAATATGCCACCATATGATCCAAGGACCTCAGCTACAGAAGGTCTGGGCATAACGCCAGAATACTTTAGGAATTTACCTGATGTAGTTCGCAGCACGCATCCCTATTTGCCAGTTGCTATCTGGGGTAAAAATGCGGCTGAAATTGCCGCACGTCAGCCTTTAAACCTGCCATATGGGATCAACAGTCCACTTGATTATTTGTACAAGAACGATGGCAAAATTATTTTCTTAGGTACCGATTACGAAACCTGCACAATACTTCACTACGCAGAATCTACGATTCATCGCAAAACTGAAACCTGTTCTGCAGCAACCAGTATCGACCAAGATGGAAAAACGATTTGGACAAATTATCAAAACATAGATTTAGATTCTTATGACGATTTCAACGAATTAGGTGAAGTTTTTGAAAAAGAATTTCCTAATGAAGTTAAAGCACAAAAATTAGGTCAAGGAATTATCAAAGTAATCAACAGCAAATCCTTGATCGATTTTGCCCGTCAATGGTTTAATAAAAAAGATCATCAATTTGGTAATGCAGTAGATTAATGAAGATCAAAAAGAGCAACACGAGATTCTTTCTCATGTTGCTCTTCTTTATTTTCTATTCTTTTTGCGAAACTCCACTTTCCGCATCTGGCTTGACCTCATCAGTTTTTGAATAATCAAAATCGTCAAGAGTTACCGCACCATCTTCATAGTGTTTTCCATGACGCTCTTCAACCGGTATCCCTAAAGCAATCGACCATTCCTTTGTTTCTCTTAGTTTATATTTTCTTGCTTTCTTTTTAAAACAATAAACCAAATTGGATAGCCAATAATGACAGGAATTGCAAAAATTAGCCAGATCAGCAAAGTCATTTCTTTTAATTGAGCCGTTTGAGCTACTCCTGCTCCGTCAACATTCCTAAACCAGATAATTGCTGCAATTGCTATCCAGACCAGCAATACAATTAATCCGCTAGTTTTCCATGCTTTCATAATTCTCCTCCAAGAAAATTGTGCTATTAATAAATGTTTTATTTATAGTACAAAAAAAGATCTGATTTTTCAATCAGATCTTTTAAACGTATTTATTAATGCTGACTAGAGGATTCGAACCTCCGACCTCATCATTACTAGTGACGTGCTCTGCCAACTGAGCTAAGTCAGCAACTCTTCGTTGTCTCACCCGACAACAGTATTAATTAAACCATATGAATTAGACTTGTGCAAGCCTTTTTTGCAAAAAAGTTCAAAAAAGTTTTCAAAACTATCAAATCACTGATTATACGGTAAAATGAATGTGTAGTTTTAATGAAATAAGGAGTGATTTTATGCAAACTCTAGCACCAATTCCAACTGAATTAGATTGGTTGCTTAGAATTATTGTTGCTGCTTTTTGCGGTGGGATTATTGGTTATGAACGTGCTATTCAACGAAAAAGCGCGGGAGTCAGAACACACATCGTAGTCGCAATTGCTTCTGCACTCTTTATGATCGTATCTAAGTATGGATTTACAGATCTTTTAAATATGCGCGATATTGCGCTTGATCCTTCCAGAATTGCCGCACAAATCGTTACTGGTATTTCCTTCATTGGTGCCGGTACAATTTTAGTTAGAAAAGAACAAATTTCTGGTTTAACCACCGCGGCTGGTGTCTGGGCAACTGCTGCTATCGGAATGGCTATCGGGGCTGGCATGTACTTCATTGGAATTCTTTCTACAGCCCTTCTCTTTGTGATTCAAATGCTCTTCCACGATGATGTGATCATCAGCAAGATCACACCTCATGTTCGCTTTAATATCCAAATTGAAGCCATTAACCAGCATCATATTTTATCTAAGATAAAAAAGGAACTTGAGGAAAACAAAGTTGAAAACATCAATATAAAAATTCTAGATGTTAGCGATGAAAGAATTGTCTTCTATGTCGATGGCGTTATCAATAATAAAATTAATGAAAACAACATTGTGATGGCACTGCGCAAGTATCCTGATATTACTCGAATTAGTTACACACGCGGTGGACTTAACTAAATCTCGAGCAATTCTGCTTGAGATTTTCTTTTGAAGAAAGATCCTGTAAAATACATCAATATTAATACAGAAAGGACATATATATGTCAGGCACTCTTGATTATTTACGCTGGCGCGGTGACTTAACCTTCAAAGAAAAGCCTTTTAATAGCGTTGACGCCTCTTTATTTTCTTCTTTAATTTATTTACCAGTAGACATATCAGCTAAGGGGCATACTTTAGCTGAAGTTGCAGAAAAACTGCGCGTTCTCCCATCTTTTCAAGTACAAATGCACGATGAGACAGGCGCACAAATTTTGCTTTTACCTAAAAGTCCACGCCTAGGCAACGTTGAAATCCTAAATTGGACCAATCGCTTAGAAAAAGATCCTTATCCGTTGCAATTTACTGCCGCTACTTTTCGTCTAAATGCCAATACTATTCTCATTGTTTATCGCGGCACCGATAGTTCTATCATTGGCTGGAATGAAGACATGACTATGAATTACATGCCTAAAATCTATGGTCAAGATGTCGCCACCGATTATCTTAGAGAAATGGCCGAAGAATTTCCTAATGATAAAATTTATCTTACTGGTCATTCAAAGGGCGGCAACTACGCAGAATATGCTCTAAGTGTCGTTGAACCTGAATTGCAGGATCGCATTATTAAAGCCATCAGTTTTGATGGTCCCGGCTTCTTTGGTGAAGTATGGCGTTCTCCCGGCTTTGTTCGTGCCCTACCTAAAATGAAGACATACCTACCTGAAGGATCTATTATTGGAGCAATGTTAGATCACCCTGAGCGAGTTTTAATTACTAAAAGCAATGCTTCTATGGTTCAGCAACACGATCCGCGCCGCTGGAGCGTTGGTCGCGATAGTTTCGTTTTAGCTGATGGTCTTACTTCTGGAGCCAGATCTTTGCGCCATTCTCTAATTGATTTCAATCACACAATTCCTGATATTCAACGAGGCGAATTGTGGGACACTATGTTTCAATCATTTGAAGATTTGAATATTACTGACGTCTTCCAAATAACTGCTCATAAGTTACTGGGAACTGTTCGCTTTAGCCGCGTAATTATGTCGCTTACCCCTGATACACGAAAATATATTTTGCACATGATCAACGAGATTATTAACGCAATTCGCGGAAACATTAGCTTACCATTTTCTGAAACAGATTTTGCTCTATATCCAAAAAGCAACGACTCAAATAAGAAGCCGATCTTTTACGAATTCTATGACACTTCAGTTCCAAGCATTTTGCCTGAAGAAATTAAAACTAGATTCAAGACTGAAAAAGATGCGGAAAACAAAAAATTAAAGTAAAAAAGTTTCACATGAAACAAAAAGGACATGCAAGCGCATGTCCTTTTTTAGTATTAAGTTTTTATTCAGTTTGTCGATTGAAAATACTCATGATGAATGAAACCAAAGCAACCAATATTATTGCTCCCAATATGGACGGCACTATTGCCATGCCAGCCATTTGGGGTCCCCATTCACCAAAGATTGCTTGTCCAAGAGTTGAGCCAACTAGCCCAGCTATCGTATTAGCTATAAAGCCCATCGACCCGCCTTTGCCAGTTATGAAACCAGCGGCTAGTCCTATTATGGCACCAACTATTAAAACCCAGATCCAATATAACATAGGATCACCTATTTTCTTTCCATGTAAGGTTTAATAAAACAAACTGCTATTTTAATGATCTTCAAGATCACCCTTTAACTTTTTAGCCTTTTCCTTTATTTTACCCTTAGCTTGTTGAGCTTTTCCTTGTACTTCGCGAGCCTTGTCGCCGGTAACTTTACCTTCGACCTCTTTCACTTTTCCGATAACCTTGTCTTTTAAGCCACTATCTGTTTTTTTCATAGGTAGGACTCCTTTCGGGAAAATAATGTGATAGTTTTCTATGTTTTTAATATTACACTGATTTGTATCCGATTACGTCAAAAAAGGCTCGCCTTACGTCTTTCTTAACAAGTTGAGCCTTTTTGTTGCATATTTATTTTTGATTCGTTTTTTACTTGAGCAAATTCTTAGCTAATTCAAAGTCGCCTAAGGTAGCTGAACCATTGTTAGCTACAGCTGGACGAACAATTAATTCATTTAAATCTGGAGTAGCTACATAGTTGTTGTTAAATTCGTCAAAAAACTTTCTTACTTTAGTCAAATCGTCTTCGTTTAATACAGAACCACCCACGATCATCACATCTGGACGAGCAGTCATGTAAACGTTAAAGAGCATTTGTGCAATGTAGTATGCGGAATAAGTGAAGACCTTATTATCACGAGAAAGCTTTTCACCTGGGATACCAGTTCTGCCTTCAAGACTTGGACCAGCTGCCATCCCTTCTACACAAGCATCGTTGTGAAATGGACAGTGACCTTCATAATCATCACCTGGGTAGCGACGGACAAGCATGTGTCCCATTTCAGGGTGGTTGTTAAGCCCAAGCATCTTTCCACCTTGAACGATACCGGCACCCACACCAGTACCTACAGTTGCATAGAAGTAACTCTTAGAATCGTCACGGCCGCGCGCAACATATTCACCATAGCATGATGCATTAACGTCAGTTGTCATTACTACAGGAATACCTAATTCTTTTTCAAAGAAGCCCTTAACATTAGTACCTGACCAACCTGGCTTTGGCGTATCCAAAATATAACCATAAGTTTTTGACTTAGGATTAATATCAATTGGACCAAAAGTACCAATGCCTAATGCATCAACTGGGTGCTTTTTAAAGAATTCTGCAGTCTTTTCCAAGGTTTCCTTATTGGTGGTAGTAGGAATACGGTCTCTTGCGACTTCCTTACCAGTTTCAACATCTTGTACTGCTACGATAAATTTAGTACCACCGGCTTCAATACTGCCGACATATTTCTTATCTGACATATTCTCATCCTTTTCGTAAAAATTTTTATCTCCAAATAGTTTTGTGCTGCACCTATTATAAAGAAAAAAGCCCTTATGTGTAAAGGCTTTCATGCATATGTAATTAAATTTCTTTACTTACGCATTATCTACGACTTCTTTTGAGTCAATTCCTTTGATGGGTTGACCATTTTCATCAAAATAATCATCCAAATCACGACACCAAATCATCGCCATAGTTCCTTGTCCAACGTGCACTCCAACGACTGGGCCAATGATGCTAGTATTGAATTCATACTTAGGGAACTTAGCTTGATAATCCTTGACCCACTCCGCTTTTTTATCTGGATCAAGCGAATCAAAAATCGTGCATTGAATCTTATATGGCATATTCTTAGTTAAATTATCAAAATCTGTTTGGATATGCTTATAAGCCCGCTTGGTTTGACGTTCTTTAGCAATTGCGGAAATGTGTCCTTCAGCTTGCACATCCATTGAAAGAATCGGCTTGATTTTTAATAAAGCACCTACAAAACTAGCTGCATTAGAAAGACGGCCCGTACGCTTCAAGTGGCTTAAATCGTCCACCATAAAGCGCACATCCATTGTTTTCTGCAAGTCAGTTAAATCATGCATGATTAAATCAACGTCTGCTCCGGCTGCGACAAGGCGTCCTGCAAGGATAGCATAATCTGCCTCACCAGCACACGTAATTTTGCTATCAAAAGGATGGACCTTAATTCTAGTTTCGTCTTCAGCGATACTATGCACAGTAGAATAGTAGCTTGAAATACCACTAGACAAGGTAATTACAATCACATCGGTGTAGCCCTCTTGGACATATTCATCAATCTTCTTTTGTAAATTACCGATTGATGGCTGTGAAGTTGAAGGTAATTCACTTTGATCAGCTAATTTTTTATAAAATTCTTCATAGCCAATATCGATCATATCGCGGTAAGTCTTATCGCCCCACATAATTGGAATTGGCAAAACATCGATATGATACTTTTCTTGTTGCTCTTTAGTTAAGTAAGCTGAGCTATCGGTTAAAACAGCAATTTTCATAATCTTTCTCCTTTGATTGTTACTTATATTTTAACCGATTTCAGATGGCTTTTAGCAAAAAAATAACCTGCTTTTAAAAAAGCAGGTCTTTTTAATAATCAACTTTAGTTATTATTACTACTGCCGCCAGTAGCTTTGTTAACAATCTTTTGGTATTGACGCAAGCCATCAAAATCAGAATCTTTAGCATCTACATAACCATAGTGGTTATAGATACTTTCAATGATTTGCTTACCCTTCTTGGATTTGGCAATGTTCTTAAAAGCCTTAGCCAATTTAACCCTGAACTTCTTAGGCATGTCTTTTCTGACAGCAATGGTGTCATTAGGAATCCACTTAGTGAAGTAGATTGGCACAACGTCAGTCATTGCCTTCTTATCGTCTTGAGCTGCGATGTTACGTGCATCTGAGAAGACAAATGCAGCATCAACGTCACCGTTCAATACTGAAAGAACTTCTTGATCATCACCTTTGATGTTAACAAGCTTACATTCCTTAGTAACATTTAAGCCCTTCTTGTAAAGTTCTGCAACTGGGTAAACGTAACCGGATGAAGAACTTGGATCACCGATAGCAATCTTTTTACCTTTAAGGTCCTTCCATGACTTGATTTTAGAACCCTTCTTAACCACGATCATACCGCGGTATTTGTGCATCAAAGTGTGGTTCATCTTACCAGATGGTTCATCATAGCCGTAACGTTCAGCTTGTAAAAGTACGTCCGCAATTCCGCGTTTATGAGCAAGGATGTAAGAATATGGTGGCATGAAACCAACGTCAACTTTCTTAGATGACATAGCTTCAACCAAACCACTGTAGTCTGTAGAAACTGTTACGTGAACTGGAATATGCAATTGCTTTTGTAAAAGCGTTCCAAGTGGCTTGGCCTTAGCTTCCATCTTGTTAGCTTGAGTACTTGGTACGAATTCGACATTCAATTCTTTTGGTTCATTTGATGAAGATGAACTACTCTTTTGATTGTTCGAACATGCCGCAAGTGAAACAGTAGCTAAAACTGCTAAAGCTCCAACTAATACTTTTTTAAACTTCATAAACTTGAAATTCCTCCAAAAAATTAATTAATAGGTTTCATCACATAAATAGGTATAACAGAATAAATGCTAGATTTCAATATAAAATGCGAATTATATTATTTATATTTATGACCATTGTTCTGATATTTATTGTATATTTGCTGTGATATCAACGTTTATCACTTAATATTCGGATTTTGAATACTCTTAATAAATAAAAAAGCACATGCTTTTAACATGTGCTTAATTGCCATCAGGATTATCATGAGCATAATCCAGGTTCGAGAAGCGGTTATATGGCTTCGAGAACATTAATTTAACAGTCCCACGACTACCTGAACGGTTCTTTTCAATAATTACTTCAACTTCACCGTTATCGTCTTCAGATCCTACTTCGTTGCTGCTACCGCTATTTTCACCATCTTCTGGCTCATCGCGGTAATAGTCATCACGATATAAGAAAGATACAATATCGGCATCCTGTTCAATTGATCCAGATTCACGAATATCGGACAATACAGGGCGTTTATCCTGCCTCTGCTCAACCGACCGTGATAACTGGGAAAGGGCAATAACGGGCACGTGAAGCTCCTTAGCCAGCTTTTTCAATTGACGTGAGATTGCGGAAACTTCTTGTTGCCGTGATTCACTACGTGGACCTTCAATCAGCTGCAGGTAGTCGATTACAATTAGCCCCAGATTGCCTTTTTCTTTGGCTAATCTTCTGGCTTTTGCACGGATTTCACTCATTTTAATACCCGGAGTATCATCGATAAAAATATCCGTGTTAGCAAGCGAGCCTGACGCAATTACTAACTTGCGCCATTCTTCTTCATCCAGCTGACCTGTTCTTAAATGCTGAGAATCTATTAGTCCTAAGGATGCTAACATTCTTTGAACTAACTGTTCTCCACTCATTTCTAGAGAAAACATCGCCACGGTTTTATCCGTATGCAGCCCCACAAACTGTGCCACATTCAATGCAAATGACGTTTTACCTACACCAGGCCGTGCAGCGATAATGATCAATTCATCATCATGAAAACCAGTCGTCATCTTATCCAGCTCAGCGAATCCTGTTGGCAATCCTGTAACCATGTTGCCGTCATCAGGGATATTATTAATATCCTTAATAGTGGAATTAACGATTTCTTTGATTGTTCTGAAACCACCACTATTATTTTCTGATGAGACATTCATAATTTCGCTTTCCGCGTCATCAAGAATATCAGTTACATCATCTGAACCATCAATTGCGTTAGAAATAATCTTTTGACTAGCAGAAATCAGTCTGCGCAATAACGCCTTTCGGTGCACAATCTGCGCATAGTAAGTAACGTGCGCAGCGGTGGGCGTTGCCAGTGCTAATTCTGAAACATAACTAATCCCACCAATGTCATCTAGCTGATTTCTCTTATTTAGTTCATCTTGAAGAGTCAGCGGATCAATTGCATCCCCGCGATCTGACAAATCCAGCATCGCTTGATAGATGATCTGATTTGCTCTTTCATAAAAATCTTCCGGTTGAACTACCGCACTCGCATCAGCAATTGCTTCTGGATCAATAAAAATCGCGCCCAGAACAGCCTTTTCGGCATCTGAGTCGTGTGGAATTTGTTGAGAAACAATATTATCCATCAATCACAACCACTTTTTATCAAAAATAAAATTAGTCTTGTTCAGTAACGTGTACACGAATAGTAGCTTCAACACCCTTGAACAACTTAGCGTGAACATTAGTGTAACCTAAAGTCTTGATTGGTTCTGGCAAGTTCAACTTGCGCTTATCAACCTTGATACCATATTGCTTTTCAAGGCCTTCTACAATCTTCTTGCTTGAAATTGAACCAAACAAACGTGAATCTGTACCAGCCTTTGACTTGAAGTTAACGATTGTATCGTCTTTTTCAAGCTCTGCCTTAATCTTTTCAGCTTCTGCCTTTTCAGCTTCGTAAGCAGCCTTTTCGTTAGCTTCTACACGCTTTAAGGTATTCATGTTACCCTTGGTAGCTGCCTTAGCCAAGCCACGCTTGATTAAATAGTTTTGTGCATATCCATCTGGAACTTCCTTAACTTGTCCACGCTTGCCACGACCTCTAACGTCTTGTGTAAAAATAACCTTCATTTTGTTCTCCTTTATTCATTTTCCTTTTCGTATTCATCAATTGCTTGAAGCAATTTTGCTCTTGCTTCTTCAATAGTAACACCTTTAATCTGAGTAGCCGCATTAGAAAGATGGCCGCCACCGCCCAGCTTTTCCATAATAATCTGCACATTAATCTTACCCATTGAACGTGCAGAAATACCGATAGTGTCTGGAGTGCGCCGAGTAATGGCAAAACTAGCACCCACATTTTCCAAATCAAGTGCCGTATCAGCTGCTTGAGCCGTGATAATTGGATCGATAATCTTATCATCAGGTCCACACAAAACAGCCATATGCGGCTTTACCATCTTCAATGTAGCAACCAAATGTGTTCTCTCAAGGAAACTATCAATATCTTCCTTGAGCAGTGAACTTACCACAGCTGAATCAGCACCGATTGACCGCAAGTAACTTGCGGCATCAAAAGTTCGAGTCCCCGTTCTAAGCGAGAATTCTTTAGAATCGACTACGATACCGGCAAGCATTGCAGTTGCTTCTAGATCTGTTAAAACTTGCTTGCCTTGCGCTGGCTGTTGATACTCGATCATTTCAGTAACCAACTCACAGGCTGAAGAAGCATATGGTTCAACATAGGTAAGCATTGGATTCTCTGGGAACTCTTCACCACGTCTATGGTGATCAATTACGATAATTCTATTCTTCAAACGATCATACAAGGCTTGAGAATAAGTAATTGAATACTTAGAGTGATCAACCATAACCAACATTGATTTATCAGTTGCTTCAGCTAGAGCCTCCTCAGGACTGATAAAAATATCTTTATCCTGATTCTTCTGTTGCATTCTGATCACTAAGCGCCCTACGTCATAATTTGTTTTATTAGTATCTAAAACAAAATTAGCTTTTACGCCATGAAGGCGAGCCAACTTTACGACACCAATACCACTACCAACTGAGTCCATGTCTGGACGCTGATGTCCAACGACGAAAACACGGTCCGCATCTTTGAATAGTTCACTAATTGCTTGAGAGACCATTCTAGCTCTGACTCTAGTTCGCTTCTCCATTGGGTTGGATTTACCACCATAAAAGCGTGCATCCTTGCCCGGTTGACGAAGCACAACTTGATCCCCGCCTCGACCTAAGGCTAAATCAAGATTAGATTGTGCCTGGTTGGCAATTTCAGAGAGTGAATCGGAGCCGAAGGCAATCCCGACTGACAAGGTAAGCGGAGTGTTGTTACGGCTAGTTTCTTGTCGTACTTTATCTAAGACAGAGAACTTATCCTTTTCCATCTCAGCTAAATCTTGCATATGTACTAGCAGTAAAAAGTGATCTTCATCGATCCGCTTTAAATATGCCTTAAACTTCTTAGCATAATTACTTAACGTGTTTTGTACATATGAACTCATGCTGGTCAGTTCCTGATCATGCATTGTTTCGCTTAACTCATCATAATTATCAATAAAGATCTGTCCAATAGCCAGACGCTCAGCTTCATACTTATCTTCGATTTTTGCATAACGCGTAATATCTAGCAGATAAATTACGCCCAAATCATCTTGGACCACCATTTCAAAACGGTGTCCATCCCAATTAACTATATGGTTTTCTGAGGTTTTAGCTTCAATCGCTTCATTCAACAATTTATTCAGATCTGGATCTACAGCTTCAATTGTGTGACCTACTAAATCCGTATCTTTAAGATACAATTGCAAATAAGGATTCACCCATTGAATCTGATGATCAGAATCATAGAGCAAAATACCGAGTGGCATCTTGATCATGGCTTCTTGCTCACTACGTTTTATTCGGTAAGACAGATTAACGGCAAAATTAGTTGCCTTACCTGCCAAAATGTAGGTTCCATAAATAGCAAAAGCAACAGACATAATAAAAATTAGCACCATTGCTAAACCAAATAATGGACTCATAATCATCGCAATAATACTTCCCACTAAAGAAAGTACTAAAATGATTACTACGGAAGCTGTTAATCGCGAATCTTTAATAAATTCAGGCAATTCAAGCTTACGTAAAAAATCTTTCATGAAGATCCTTCCTATTACAAGGTAAAATATATCAGTATCAATTATACATTATTACGCGTTATGAATGAAAAAATGGCACTAAAAAAGGGCAGGAAATAATCCTGTCCTTTTGGTTTGTATTCGATCTAATTTTAATTAGTCTTCAGCAACAAATGGTAACAAGCCCATGATACGAGCTCTCTTAATAGCATTTGCAACTTTACGTTGGTTCTTAGCACTAGTGCCAGTAACACGACGTGGTAAAATCTTACCTCTTTCTGAGATAAAACGTTTCAACAGATCGACATCCTTGTAGTCAACGTAATCGATGTGGTTAGCTGCAATGTAGTCAACCTTACGACGACGACGGCCGCCTCTTCTTTGTTGAGCCATGTTCTAGAATCCTTTCTTTAAATATTTTTAAAATGGAAGATCATCATCAGAAATATCAATCGGATCGCCAGATCCTGCGAATGGATCTTGAGCGTTGTTTGATTGATTATTAGTATTCTGAGTAGTATTTTGTGATCCACCATTATTTTGGAAGTTGTTAGTGCTTGGAGCACCAGCATTTCCAGTATTTGGTGTATAACCACCATTTTGACCGCGGGCTTCACGATCCTTGCGTGATTCGAGCAATGCGAAGTTATCAACAACAACTTCAGTTACATATACTCTTTGCCCATCTTTATTGTCATAACTTCTGGTTTGAATACGGCCATCAATACCAACTAATGAACCCTTTGAAGTAAAGTTACAGAAGTTTTCTGCAGATTTTCTCCAAATTACACAGCTGATAAAGTCCGCGCCCCTCTCACCTTGGCTATTTGTAAATTGACGGTCAACAGCAAGAGTAAACGTAGCAACCGAGATTCCACTCCCAGTAGTACGCAATTCAGGATCACGTGTTAAACGGCCAACAAGTACAACTCTATTAATCATACTTATGTCCTTCCTTTCCTAAATCACGAAAACAATAAATTAAAATTACTTGTCTAACTTAACGGTCATTGAACGTAAGATAGCGCTGTCAATCTTTGACAAACGGCTAAATTCGTTAACTGCGTCAGCGTTGTCAGCAGTGAAAGTCATAATGTGGTAAGTACCTTCACGATACTTATCAATTTCATATGCGAAACGACGCTTGCCCCAGTCTTTGGATTCTACCATAGTACCACCGTTATCAGCGATAACCTTGTCGTAGTTTTCTACGAGGGCCTTCTTTGATTCTTCATCAACATCAGGCTTGATAATGTAAGTTACTTCGTACTTTGTAGTTGCCATGACTAATGCACCTCCTTTTGGACTATATGGTTCTTGCTAAAATCAAGAACAAGGAGTAATTGAAATATTACTCGCAATTTCTAATTCTAGCATATAAATAAAAAATTACCAAACAGTTTTTCACGTGATCCTAAATAGTTTTTTACTGTTCATTATTTATTACGCAAAAAAGTTTGATAATTTTTTTAAAACTTCAAATTTTTTGATTTTTTAATTAATTACTCATTATCGTCATTGTCATCTTCATCATCAACTTGATCTTGATCAGCTTCAGATGGAACAATGGTCAAACTTGCGACTTGACTATCGTCGTTAACTTTAATCAAGCGAACACCCATAGTACTACGTCCAGTTTGAGAAACATCCTTTGTCTTAAAGCGGATCATAATACCATCAGTAGTGATAACCATGATGTCCTTGCCCTTACTAATAACGATTACGCCAGCAAGTAGGCCATTCTTTTCAGTGATATTAGCAGTCTTGATACCTTTACCACCACGGCCCTTAACTGGATATTCTGCAGCTGGAGTACGTTTACCGTAGCCTTTTTCAGAAATGACTAATACCTGGTCGTCTGCACCTAATACACCAGAACCAACTACATAATCATGATCACGTAAGTTAATTCCGCGTACACCCGCAGCAGTTCTACCCATAGTACGAACATCATTTTCGTTAAAGGTTACTGCATAGCCTAAGTGAGTACCAATTAAGATGTTTTGCTTACCGTCCGTAGTAAGGACATTGCTTAATTCATCCCCGTCACGCAAGGTAAGAGCAATCAAACCACTATTTCTAATGTTAGAGAATTCACTGACATGAGTGCGTTTTACAGTACCCATCTTAGTGATGAAGAATAAGTAATTATCATCTGCTCCTTCTGGGACGCTGATCACAGTTTGGACTTTTTCGCCTTTTTCAAGTTGGAGCAAGTTAACTACTGGCAATCCCTTGGCCATACGACCATATTCTGGAATTTCATATGCCTTCTTTGAGTAAACTTTACCCGCATTAGTAAAGAACAAAAGCATGTCATGTGTACTTGAGTAAATTAAGTGTTCGATAAAGTCACCATCTTGAACACCCATACCCTTAATACCTTTACCACCACGGTTTTGGGTCTTAAATTCTTGAATTGGCATTCTCTTGATGTAACCATTGTGAGTTACAGTCAAAAGAATATTTTGTTTTTCAATTAAATCTTCATCTTCAATTGAAACAACTTCGCTAGCACCAATTTCGGTTCTACGCTTATCACCAAAGCGCTTTTGGATATCTAATAATTCATCATAAATAATCTTATCGATCCGTTCAGGCTTAGCCAAAATATCTTTGTAATCGGCAATCTTAGCTTGCAACTCTCTATATTCGGCCTCAACCTTATCTCGTTCCAAGCCTGTTAAACGTACAAGACGCATATCCAAAATTGCTTGAGATTGCTTATCATCAAGACCGAAGCGACTAATTAAAGTTGCCTTAGCGATATCACTTGATTGACTGTTACGGATAATATGAACAATTTCATCAATATTATCTAGAGCAATTCGCAACCCTTCAAGAATATGGGCTCTAGCCTCAGCCTTAGCTAATTCGAACTTGGTTCTACGAGTTACAACATCTTCTTGGTGGTCCAAGTAATATTGCAACATTTGCTTCAAAGTTAAGAAGTGTGGTGCACCATCAACAATGGCAACCATGTTCATGCCGAAGTTAGCCTGCATTTGAGTTTGTTTGAACAAATTATTCAAAACAACACTGGCACTGGCATCCCTACGAATATCAATAGTAATTCGCATACCAGTCTGGTCAGATTCATCACGAACACCAGTAATTCCATCGATGATCTTTTCACGTGCTAAGTCAGCAATCTTCTTAACTAATTCAGCCTTATTAACCATGAAAGGAATTTCGCTAACAATAATTCTTTCACGGCCACTCTTTTCTGTTTCGATATTCGTTTTGGCACGTACAACGATGTTGCCCTTACCAGTTTCATAAGCACGATAAATTCCACCGCGACCCATAATAATTCCACCAGTTGGGAAATCAGGGCCTGGAATAACTTTCATCAAATCCTTAGTAGTGGCATCAGGATTTTTCATCAACATGTGCAAACCACTAATTACTTCGCTCAAGTTATGAGGTGGGATATTAGTTGTCATACCAACAGCAATACCGTTAGCACCGTTAACTAACAAGTTAGGAATTCTAGCTGGCAATACTACTGGTTCATTTTCAGTATCATCATAGTTTCTTTGCCAGTCGATTGTGTTTTTATTGATATCACGAAGCATTTCAACAGCGATTTTGCTCATTCTTGCTTCGGTATAACGCATTGCGGCTGGTTCGTCCCCATCAACAGAACCGAAGTTACCGTGACCATCAACTAACATGTAACGGTATGAAAAGTCTTGTGCCATGTGCGCCATAGCTAAATAAATTGATGAGTCACCGTGTGGGTGGAATTTACCCATAACTTCCCCAACAATTCTGGCACTCTTCTTGTATGGCTTATCAGGCGTAACACCTAATTCGCTCATTCCATAAAGAATACGACGCTGTACAGGCTTCAAACCATCGCGAACATCAGGCAAAGCACGAGCTACAATAACTGACATTGCATAGTCCAGGAATGAACTACGCATCATGCTAGTTAAATCGACGTTTCTAATTCTACGATCTTGAGTTTGATTATCGTCCATCTAACCTCTCCTATGCATCCAAATTTTCAACATATTTAGCATTCTTTTGAATAAAGTCACGTCTTGGAGCAACTTCATTACCCATTAAAAGTTCAAAGACTGCATCCGCATCCTTGGCATATTCAGGACTTACTCGATCCAAACGTCTATTTTCTGGATTCATAGTAGTTTCCCATAATTGTTCTGGGTCCATTTCACCTAACCCCTTGTAACGCTGTACAACTGGCTTAGGACTTGGTTGCAAACTACCTAAGTAATCATGCAATTCTTCATCAGTATCAAGATATTTAATTACCTTACCCTGACGAACTTGATACAGAGGTGGACGAGCGATGTATACATATCCCTTTTCAATCATTGGACGCATGTAATTGTAAAACAGCGTCAAAAGCAAAGTTCTAATGTGAGCACCGTCGACATCGGCATCAGTCATGATAATTAACTTATGGTAACGAGCCTTAGACACATCAAAATCTGCACCAAAGCCTGTACCCAAAGCTGTAAATAAAGATCTGATTTCTTGGTTAGCTAAAATACGATCCATTGAAGCTTTTTCAACGTTCAAGATCTTACCTCTGATTGGCAAAATTGCTTGGGTCAAACGAGATCTACCTTGTTTTGCTGAACCACCGGCTGAATTACCCTCAACGATAAATAATTCAGAAATACTTGGATCATTACTGGTATTGTCAGCTAATTTACCTGGCAAGTTTGCAATTTCCAAACCGGACTTTTTACGGGTAACTTCACGCGCACGCTTAGCAGCTGTTCTAGCACGTTCAGCAAGTTGTCCCTTTTCCACAATCTTGCGTCCAACAGATGGATTTTCCATTAAGAAACGGCTAAAAGTCTCAGAGAACGACTTATCTACTGCTGTTCTAGCATCTGAGTTACCCAACTTAGTCTTGGTCTGACCTTCAAACTGAGGACTTGGGTGCTTAACTGAAACAACAGCTGTCATTCCTTCACGGATATCTTCACCAGAAAGATTGTCATCCTTATCCTTTAAGATCTTAGCCTTGTGCGCATAGTCGTTGACTACACGAGTTAAAGCAGTCTTAAAACCAGCCTCGTGCATCCCACCTTCATAGGTGTGGATATTATTAGCGAAAGTCATCAAAGTGGTCTTATAGCCATTTGTATATTGCAAAGCAACTTCCACATCAATACCGTTATAAGTACTTTCAACATAGATTGGTTCATCAAATAATACTTCTTGTCCTTTGTTCAAAAAGGCAACGTATTCTTTAATACCACCTTCGTACTTGTATACGTCGGTTTCAGCACTATCTTTACGTTTATCAGTAAAAGTAAGCTTTAATCCCTTGTTTAAAAATGCAAGTTCACGAATTCTATTCTTTAAGATCTTGTCATCAAAAGTAGTAGTTTCAGTAAAAATATCAGGATCTGGATAGAAATGAACAATAGTACCATGTTGATCAAGTGGCACAGTACCAATTTGTTTCATATCATCCTTAACACGGCCGTGATCAAAATCAATGAAATACTTTTTACCATCACGCATGACAGTTACATCAAGCTTAGTGGACAAAGCATTTACAACAGATGCACCAACACCGTGCAAACCACCTGATACCTTGTATCCGCCACCGCCGAATTTGCCACCGGCGTGAAGTACAGTAAATACAGTCTCTAATGCTGGACGACCTGTCTTTTTCTGAATATCTACTGGGATACCACGACCATCATCTTGAACAGTAACACTACCATCCTCATTAACAGTAATTTCAATCTTGGTAGCAAAACCAGCAAGTCGTTCATCAATACTGTTATCAATAATTTCCCACACTAAGTGGTGCAATCCCTGAGAACTAGTCGAACCGATATACATACCTGGTCGCTTACGAACAGCCTCCAGGCCGCCTAAGACTTGAATTTGACTGGCATTATACTTGTCGGCCTCTTTTTCATATTTTTTGACCTTATCAAGATTTTTCTTTGAATTATCAGCCATTTAATTCTCCTTCTCAAAACTAATTTTGCCAGATTGAATGTGGTACACACGTGGCTTCTTAATTATTTCCCAGGAAATTCCTTCCAGATCTGTTGTAGTGATAAAGGTCTGAGTCTTTCCATGAATATAATTAAGGAGTGCACTTTGACGAGTGTGATCTAGCTCACTCATCACATCATCTAATAACAACAATGGATATTCATCAGTTAATTGATGGATCAACTGAATTTCTGCCAACTTTACACTTAAAGCAATGGAACGTTGCTGTCCCTGGGAAGCATATAAATGGGCATTTTTACCATCGAGCTTAAACTCAATATCGTCTCGGTGCGGTCCAGACGTAGTAGTACCCTTCCGCATTTCAATCGCTTTATTGCGTTCAAAGTTTGCTAGTATTTTTTGATAAATCTCTTCAACAGTATCATCCGCTTCAATAGTAGAAACAGATGGGTGGTACGCTATTGCTAGCTTCTCACCACCCAAACTGATATGTGCATATGCATCGCTAGCATAGTGACTTAAATATCGCAAAAACTTAAAACGACGAAAAATCACTTCTGCAGCAATACCTGCAAGCTGATCTGACAATACATCCAAAAAGACCTGATCTTTTGTTTTTCCTTTGGCAAGTTGCTTTAAATAATTATTTTTTTGAAGCAAAACTTGCCGATACTTACTAGCAAAGTATAAATATTCCGCATTTATTTGACCGAATTCTTGGTCCATAAATCTTCTCCGCAAGGCTGGAGCACCCTTTATCAACTCCAAATCCTCCGGAGAAAATAAAATTGCATTTAATTGGCCAACGTACTTCGATAACTTAGCTTGCTCAACACGATTAATCCATACTTTTTTACCCTTTTGGGTGATCAAAACACGCAATGTTAGATCAACCTGGCTTTTTTGCACATGACCAAGCAAATTGGTGTATTCGCCACCAAAACCTATTAATTCTTTATCAGAATTGGTTCTATGGGATCTAGTCAACGCTAAAAAATAGATTGCTTCCAAAAGATTGGTTTTTCCCTGCGCATTTTTGCCAATAAAAATATTGACGTTAGGATCAAAATCGATATCAAGCTTTTTTAAATTACGAAAATTTTGAACTACAAAATGATCAAGATACATTACTCTTCCCGCCGAAATTCATATTCTTGCCCATTAACTAGCAAATGATCTCCAACGCGAATTTTTTTACCTCTACGATTCTCAAGTGCTCCATTTAAAGTTACTGGATTATCTTGGAGATAAAATTTAGCTTGTCCGCCTGACGAAACAACGCTCTCTTCTTTAAGGAATTGCCCTAAAGTTATACAGTCGCCAACAATTGTAAAATATTTGATGATGTTCACCTTCAATACTCTTTTTACCTATATAATTATATTAGTTTTCATAACAAATAACAAACTTAAACCGCTATTTAAGGCGTTTTCTGCGGTTTTTTTGCAAATAACCTGATCACACTATCCCGAATAAAAAATACTAGAGCATCGATTTTTAGCATTTAACAGAAAAACAAATAAAAACTGCCCACGATGGGGCAGTTTTTTAATACCTAAATTTTGTGTACTTAATTAGTAGGTTCTAACTGGTGTAATTAATTGAACAAATTCAATATCATCTTTATCTGGATTAATGACGAATGGACGCAGTGGCTTAGTAAAACTCATTACTACAGAATCGGTAATAGCAGCTCTAAGTGCATCACGCATGTAATCAGGGTTGAATGAAATTTGTAAGTCATTTCCTTCCAAGTTCCTGAAACTTACATCTTCTTCTACATTACCAATTTCTGCGGATTTACCAGATAACTTCGCAGTTTGGTTCGTAGTATCCAAAGTTAAAGTTACTACGTTATTGCGGCCCGCGTGTGTTAACAAACTTGCACGTTCAAGTGCACTAGATAATTCTGAAATATCAAATTCAACACTAGTAGTTTTTTCAGTTGGAATTAAACGATCAGTGTCAGGATAATTGCCATCAAGCAAACGTGAATAGAATGAAAGATTGCCAATTACAAACAATGCTTGGTTATCACCAGGGCAAATTTTTACTTCTGGATCATTTTCTCCAATAATTCTAGCTAATTCTTGCAAACTTTTACCAGGGATAATCAGATCGGTTTCTGCTTGAGGTCCGTTTTCTAAAGTAATAGTTCTCTGTGATAAACGGTGAGAATCAGTTGCGACTGCCTTAATGTCGGTTGGATTAAAGAAGAAACGAACACCTGTAAGAATAGCTCTCGTTTGATCGTTAGATGTGGCAAATTGCGTTTCATTAATAATTTCACGGAAAGTTTTGCCAGAAATAGTAAATGCGGCATTATCAGGGATTTCAGGTAAACGTGGATAATTATTTGCATCTAAGCCATTAATTGTAAATTCACTATTTTCAGATACGATTTGAGTTTGGAAACTTTCTTTTACTTCAAATGAAAAGTCTTTACCTGGTAATTTCTTAACAATTTCACTGAAGAATCTAGCAGGCAGAACAATTGAACCTGTAGATTCCACATTTAAGTCTTCGTTTACAGGTATCTTTATTTCAATTGAAATGTCTGTATCGCTACCTGTTAAGGTTAATTCTGTTTCAGTCAAGTCCAACTTAATACCACTAAGAATAGGAATAGTTGCTCTTGAGGAAATAGCCCGCATTACATTGTTCAAGTTTTCTATAAACAGATTACGATTAATTGTAAATTTCATTGTTGTCCTCCTAAGTTATTTATATTAATTATATATTTAATTAGTAGTAGTAGGGCCTGTGAATTTTGTTGAAAACTCAGTAGAAGCCTTAAAATAACGGAATTGAAACGGTTAAAAACTATGTGTAAAACTCTTAAAGTTATCCACAGTGGATAATTAATGCTCAAGCATTTGTTTCAAATCAAACACAGCACTTTTTATTTCTGTATCTGTTTTTATTTGCTTATCGATTTTATCATATGCATGCATTACCGTGGTATGATCTTTGCCGCCAAATTCTTGTCCAATTTTTGGTAGACTAGCATCAGTTAACTCACGAGATAAGTACATCGCTATTTGCCTTGGTACTACAATCTGCCGTACACGCTTTTTACCCTTTAATTCGGCAGTTGAAGTTTGGAAATAATTTGCGACTACTTCCTGGATTTTAGATATCTGTAACCCGCGATTTCTTTGGACTAATTTTAGATCAACAAGAGCCTCTCGAGCTAAATTTGTATTTATGTCTGCTTTTTCAATAGTTGCATATGCTTGAACTTTAACAAGTGCACCTTCAAGTTCTCTAATATTAGTGTCTACTTGTGAGGCTATGTAATCGAGAGTGTTGTCATTAATGACTAAGCCCTCTGCTTCTGCCTTCCTGCGTAAAATTGCAATTCGTGTTTCAAGATCTGGAGGTGTAATTTCAACCTGTAAACCCCATGTAAATCGAGAAACTAAACGCTCGGACAAATCGGGAATTTCAGTTGGTAAGCGATCACTGGTCATCACGATTTGCTTTTGATCATTATATAGAGTCTCAAAGGTATGGAAGAATTCTTCTTGAATACCTTCTTTTTTTGCAAAAAATTGAATATCGTCGACTAACAGCAAGTCACAAGTTCTGTATTTTTCGCGGAATTGGTCTTGCGTTTTATTTTTTATGGAATTAATAAAATCATTAACGAAAGTTTCACTCTGTATATAGACTACTTTTGCATTAGGACGTTCGGCTAACATTTGGTGACCGATTGCCTGCATTAAGTGTGTTTTTCCAAGACCAACACCACCAAAAATAAAGAGTGGATTGTAAAAGCTACCAGGACTGTCTGCTACAGCCAATGCGGCGCCGGCAGCTAATTTGTTTCCCTCACCTTGAACGAAATTATCAAAGGTATATTTTTCGTTTAATTTTAAATTTTTGGTGAATTGTCTAGGTGCTCTTTTTTCTTGTTGTAGTTGAATATCATGTTTGGGCTCGGGTGTGACGATCCGTTCAGGACTTTCGTTATTTTCAGTTATCTGAAATACAGGTAATATTTCAATTCCGGCGTAACCATAGGCCGATTGAATCAGTTGTGAAGATAAATTTTTCTCCCAATACCCCTTTGCAACAGGATTTTGAACTAAGATTTTCAATTCATGTGTATTTTTATTGTAAGAAATAGGCTTAGTATTTTTAAACCATGCATTATAAGCAACTTCATTAAAACGAGCCCGCATCTCATCGTTAAAATGTTGCCAGAATTTTTCAATGTCGAACAATGTGCATTCCCCCAATAGTAAAAAGCACATTAAGTGTATCATTTTATATAAAAGTTTTCCACAAGAGTAAAAGTAATTAACATGATTAACAGCCTGTGGATTATTTTAATGCTAATATGCACATTTTGACATGATTCAAATCGAAAAGTTACTTTATGCACAGTTGACCTGTGGATTGCTTTTGCTATTGTAGCAATAATTTAAGTTCATTACCATATGCGTTATCCACATGGTGTGAATTTAATTTTTAACACCCTGTGGGATGTGGAAAACATTGGGAATTATCTTGTGAATTACTTCGTGTGAAAAAATATTTATTTTTTTATCCACATAAAAATGCTGTTTAAGGGATTTATTTTTGAATGAATCATGAATGCTTTTTTTAAATAAATACTTGGTTTTTGCGGCTATTCGTGCTATTCTTAATAAGAAATTGTGTATTTAGCACAAAGATTTTATGGAGGTGCAGTTTACAATGACAACTAAGAGAACTTACCAACCTAAGAAGCGTCACCGTTCACGTGTTCATGGTTTTATGAAGCGTATGAGCACATCAAATGGCCGTAAGGTTTTAGCAAGACGCCGCGCAAAGGGTAGAAAAGTCTTATCTGCTTAAACCACTGAATCCCAGTGGCTTTTTTAGTCTACATAGAGTGGAATGAAACGTTTTGAGAAAGTCTTATCGAGTAAAATCTGAAAAAGATTTCCAGCAAGTTTTCGAGTCTGGTAATTCAGTAGCTAACCGTGCTTTTGTCATCTATAAGGTAGAAAAAGCAGAAAACAAGCATTTTCGTGTAGGTATTTCTGTTGGCAAGAAGGTTGGTCATACTGCAGTTGCACGTAATCGACTCAAGCGTTATATTCGGGCCGTAATTGATGAAAAGAAGTTGGAGATTGATCCACATACTGATTTTTTAATCATTACGCGGCCTCATGCTCGTAATTTTGATATGGTCAAAGTACGAAAAAACTTGCTTCATGCATTAGCTTTGGCTCATATTATTGAAGAAATGCCAGATGAAGTTGAGGAAAATTAGATTGAAGGACATTCTGACCAAGAGAAGTGTCAAACGTCTTCTTGCCGTTTTAGCTTTGATTACACTTGCTGTCGTTTTGACAGGATGTGCGACTCAAGGTGCAAACGGTCATGTTGCTCCGATTTCACATAACAGTGGAAATTGGTGGGACAGATGGATTGTTTATTACATGTCAGCTTTCATTTTGTGGTTAGCTAAGTTAATGGGCAATAGTTATGGCTGGGCAATTATTGTCTTTACCATTATTGTTCGTGTTGTCTTGTTGCCTTTGAATGCTATTTCTATTCGAAGCACAACCAAGATGCAAAGCATTCAGCCACAAATTAATGAGTTGCGTAAGAAATATCCAGGACGTGACACTGAATCAAGGACGCTATTACAACAAGAGACTAATAAACTATATAAAGAAGCAGGAGTAAATCCATATACTGGATGTTTGCCTGTTTTGATTCAATTGCCCGTTATGTATGCTTTGTTTGGGGCAATTCAACGTACACCACAATTGCAAACAGGACGCTTTTTATGGATGGATTTGAGTAAACCAGATCCATACTTCATAATGCCGATCTTGGCAATGGTTTTCACTTTCTTGTCTAGTTACATTAGTCAGTTAGCTACTCCTAAGTCAGCTCAAAATGGGATGACAAAGGTAATGACTTACGGAATGTCAATCATGGTAGGTGTAATGGCACTAAGTTTCCAATCAGCAATTACACTTTACTGGGTTATTTCTAACTTGTTCCAGGCAGTTCAAACCTTTATCTTGCAGAATCCTATTAAATTTAAGAGAGAGCAAGAGGCTAAGGCAGAAGCTGAACGTGAGCGTAAACGTAAGATAAGAAAAACTTACAAGCGTTTAGGACGCAAAAAGAGATAAAAGAATATCAATCTAAAATGATTTTTAGATAAAGTAGTCAAAGTGCTTTATCCATCATGTTTATTCGTGGTGGTATAATGCACTTTTTTTATTGAGAAAAGGTGAAATTATGGCTCAAACTTTAACAGAATTCGATACAATTGCTGCAATTTCCACCCCTATTGGCGAAGGCGGAATTTCCATTGTACGGATGTCGGGTGAAGATGCAGTTAAAATTGCTAATGAAGTTTTTAAAGGTGCAGATTTGACTAAAGTACCAACACATACTATTCACTATGGTCATATTATTGATCCTGATACTGGTAAAACTATCGATGAATCAATGGTCACAGTATTGCGTGCGCCCAAGACTTTTACGCGTGAGGATATTGTTGAAATCAATTGTCACGGTGGGATTGTGGTTACAAATCATATTTTGCAACTTTTATTAAGTCATGGCGCTCGTATGGCTGATCCGGGTGAATTTACTAAACGAGCCTTTGTTAATGGCAGAATTGATTTAACTCAGGCTGAAAGTGTGATGGACATTGTTCGTGCTAAAACAGATAAAGCACGTCAGGTCGCTGTAGGGCAGCTTGCTGGGGGGCTTTTGCATAAAATTCAAGCTATGAGACAGGAGATTTTGGATACTCTGGCTAATGTAGAGGTAAATATTGATTATCCAGAGTATGATGCCGATACTGTTACTGCCAAGCAAATGTCTGATACTGCTAAATCAGTAATTAAGAAAATAGATCGACTGTTGAAGACTGCACAAGAGGGTAAAATCTTGCGTAATGGTCTTGCGACTGCAATTGTTGGACGCCCTAATGTGGGTAAGTCATCATTGCTTAATTATTTGACTCAAAGTGATAAAGCAATTGTAACCGATGTAGCCGGAACCACTAGAGATACCCTTGAAGAATATGTGTCTGTAAAAGGAGTACCGCTAGAATTAATTGATACTGCCGGAATTCACCATACAGACGATAAGGTTGAAAAAATCGGGGTAGAAAGATCAAAGAAGGCGCTAGATCGTGCTGATCTAGTACTTTTGTTGATAGATGCTAGTCAAGAATTAACAGCTGAAGATAGAGCTTTAATTGAAGAAACTAAGAACAAAAAGAGAATTATTGTCTTGAATAAGTCTGATTTAGGACAAAAGATAACAGTTGATGAAATGAAGAAGCAAACTGGCAGCGACGTTATTTTAACCTCAATTTTGAAAGAGCAAAATCTTGATAAATTAGAAGAATTAATCAATAAACTATTCTTTGCTGGTATCGAAAATTCTAATGATCAAGTAATGGTTACTAACCAGCGTCAAACATCACTTTTAGCTAAGGCTAAAAAAGAATTGCAGGATGTAGTGCAAGCAGTTGATGATGGCATCCCAGTAGATATCGCGCAAATTGATTTCACTGGAGCTTGGGATACTTTAGGCGAAATCACTGGAGAAAGCGCGCCAGATGAACTGGTAACGCAATTGTTTAGTCAATTCTGTTTAGGAAAGTAGGGGAAGAATATGATTAAAACATATGATTCAAATGAATATGATGTAATTGTTGTTGGAGCAGGTCACGCAGGGTGTGAAGCAGCATTGGCAAGTGCACATATGGGGCAAAAGACCTTGCTTGTGACTATTGGTTTGGATATGGTTGCCTTTATGCCATGTAACCCATCAGTTGGTGGTCCTGCTAAAGGGACTGTGGTTCGTGAAATTGACGCTTTGGGCGGACAAATGGGTAAAAACATTGACGCTACTTATATTCAAATGAGAATGTTGAATACAGGTAAGGGTCCAGCCGTACGTGCTCTTCGTGCCCAAGCTGATAAGTGGCAATATCATGAGCATATGAAGGATACTATTGAAAATACGCCTAATTTAACTTTGCGTCAGGCAATTGTAGATCAATTAGTAGTAGAAGACGGCGTTTGCAAAGGTGTAATTACCAATACAGGTGCAAAATACCATGCTAAAAGCGTTGTGTTGACTACCGGTACTGCAGCACGCGGCAAAATTATTATTGGTGAACTTACTTATTCTTCAGGTCCTAACAACACAACTCCTTCAATCAAGTTGTCAGAAAGCCTTGAAAAACTTGGTTTTAAGCTTCGTCGTTTTAAGACTGGTACTCCTCCACGTGTTAACGGTAATACGATTGACTACTCCAAGACTGAAGAAGAGCCTGGTGATAAAACTCCTCGTCATTTCTCATATGAAAGTAAAGACGTTGACTATTTAAAGAATCAAATCTCTTGCTGGATGACTTACACCAACAACGGTACCCATGAAATTATTCGTGATAATCTTGATCGAGCACCAATGTTTAGTGGGATTATCAAGGGAGTGGGCCCTCGTTATTGTCCTTCTATTGAAGATAAGGTGGTTCGTTTTGCCGATAAAGATCGTCATCAAATTTTCCTTGAACCAGAAGGTAGAACTACTAAAGAAGTTTATGTAGGCGACTTTTCAACTTCAATGCCTGAAGAAATTCAGCTTAAAATGGTTCACTCAGTTGCGGGACTTGAACACGCTGAGATGATGCGCCCAGGTTATGCAATTGAATATGATGTGGTTGAACCATGGCAATTGAAGCACACTCTTGAGACTAAGAACATCAAGCACTTATTTACTGCTGGACAGATGAATGGTACGTCAGGCTATGAAGAAGCCGCTGGGCAAGGTTTGATTGCTGGGATTAACGCTGCACTAAGCGCACAAGACAAGCCTGGCTTTACCTTGGGACGAAACGATGCTTATATCGGTGTTTTGATTGATGATTTGGTAACTAAGGGTACTAATGAACCATATCGTTTGCTCACTAGTCGTGCCGAATATCGTTTGATTTTACGTCATGATAATGCAGATTTGCGCTTGACCGAATACGGTCACGAACTTGGTTTGATTTCTGATGAACGTTACGAAAAGTTTGAAGAAAAGAAACAAACTATTAGGGATGCAAAAGAAAGATTGCATGAAATTACTGTTCACTTGACTGATGATGTACAAGAATTTTTAAAGAGCATTGGACAAGAGCCGATGAAGGCAGGAGCTAAAGCTGATGTGTTCTTACGTCGTCCTAACGTGAAAATTGCGGATATTGAACATCTTACTGGTGAAACAATTCCTGGTGACCGTTACGTTAAGGAACAAGTCGAAATTGGGATCAAGTACGCTGGTTACATTAAGAAAGAAGAAACCAGAATTGCTCGTTTAAAGAGACAGGAAGCTAAGAAGATTCCTGTTGATATCGATTACGAGATGATTGAAGGATTAGCGACTGAGGCTCGTCAGAAATTTGAAAAGATTCGTCCTGAGACTTTAGCTCAGGCCGAACGTATTTCGGGGGTAAACCCAGCTGATTTAGCTATCTTGAGTGTTTATATTCAAAATGGTCGCTATTCCAAAGTAAACAAATAAAATGAATAAGTAAAAAGCATAGTTGACAAATACTGCCACTATGCTTTTTTCATGCCCTTTTGAAATAACTCGCAACCTAAAAAATGGACGATTGAATAAAAAGAAAAAATTTTTTCTTTAAATTTTGACTATAAGTAATAATAAATGTATATAAAATAAATGATTTTTAGTATAATAATGTTCATGAAATCACAACAGAAAACGCTAACAAATCATGAACTATAAGGATAAAATTATTAATACTTGTGAAATAATTATTTTTGTAAAAACGTTTTCATTTGCATAATAACAACGCTTTTAACGTTTTAAAAATGTGAAAAAATGTGTTTTAATACATTATGAAAGAAACGAAAAGTTAAGGAGATGTACTTATAATGACAAAAATTAATGGTTCTGATGCAATGCTTAAAGTTATTTATGATTGGGGAATTGACCACATCTATGGTTTCCCAGGTGGTTCATTCGACTCAAGTATGAATGCCATCTATGACTTCAGAGATAAGATGAAATTTATCGAAGTACGTCACGAAGAAGCTGGCGCACTTGCTGCATCATCAGAATATAAGGTAACAGGTAAGTTGGGTGTATGTTTCGGTTCAGCTGGTCCTGGTGCTGCTCACTTATTTAACGGTTTATACGATGCTAAGTTTGATAAGACACCAATGGTAGCTATTGTAGCTAACGTTCCAACTAGCAGACAAGATATCGACTTCTTCCAAGCTTTTGATGAAGATAAATGGTTCTTAGACGCTAGCGTTTGGTGCGCTTCAGCTAAGACTCCAGAGCTTATTCCAGTATTGACTGACGAAGCTATCCGTCAAGCCTACGCAAGAAAAGGTCCTGCAGTTTTAATCATTCCTAAGGACTACGGTTGGCAAAAGATTGAGGATAACTTCCGTGTAAACAAGGATGCTCATCCAGAGCCAAACTACCCAGCACCAACTAAGACTTCAGTTGATGAAGCTGTTAAGCTTTTGAAGGAAGCTAAGAACCCAACCATGTACATTGGTTTAGGCGCTAAAGATGCCGGTGATGAAGTTAAGGAATTTGCCGAAAAATTCAAGACTCCAATTATGTCATCATACTTAGGCAAAGGTATCGTAGAAGACAAGTTTCCAGCATACATGGGTACCATCGGTCGTATTGGACCAAAGGCCGCACAAGAAGTTCAAGGTGCAACTGACTTAGTTGTTTGGGTTGGCAATAACTCACCATTCTCAGTATTATGGTTCCCTAAGGATGCCAAGGTAATTCAAATTGATGTTGATCCAGCTAAGTTTGGCAAGCGTCACTCAACTGATGTATCAATGTTAGCTGATGCTAAGAAGGCATTGAGAGCAATTATTGACGCTGGTGAAACTAGAAGCGAATCACCACTTTACAAGGCTGCTATTGCAGACCGTGAGAATTGGGATGCTTGGCAAGATAGCTTTAAGAATTCAGATGAAATGCCTGTACGTCCAGAACCAATCTGGGATGTAATCAACAAGAAGGCTGATGACAATGCTATCTTTGCAATCGATGTTGGTAACGTTAACGTTGACTCATGCCGTCTTTTGAACTTGCATGATGATCAAAAGTGGACTACTTCAGGCTTGCACGCAACAATGGGCTACGGTGCTCCAGCTGCCTTAATGGCTGCAACTGTTTACCCAGACCGTGAAGTATGGCAATTAGCTGGTGATGGTGGCTTTGCTATGATGAACCAAGAATTACTCACTATGGCACGCTACAATATGCATGTTTTGAACATTATCTTCACTAATGAAACTTTAGGTTACATTCAAGCTGAACAAGAGGATGAATCTAACCAACCATTATCAGGCGTTATTATCCCTGACAACGACTGGGCTAAGGTTGCTGAAGGTATGAACGTGAAGGGCGTTACTGTACGCACTAAGAAAGAATTCGAAGAAGCAGTTGACGAATTCAAGAAGATGGATGGCCCAATGTTGATTGATGTTAAGTACACCCACGAAATGCCTTACTCAACTGAATTGAACTCACTTGACGATCCTGCATTCGTCAAGAAGTATCAAGCCGAAGACTTGAAGCCATTCAGCTACTTTGCTGAAAAGTATGGCTTGGAAGCTGACGCTGCAACAGGTGCATCTCAACATGAAGAATCAGAACCAGAAGAAGATACTGCTCCTGATACAGTTTCCGGTGCGTCACAACACTAATTTCTAATTAGTTTTAATTCAATTGACCAAAAAAGCGAGATGAAAATCTCGCTTTTTTTGTGGCAATATTTCCCAGGGAATGACTAAAGAGCGGTCTTTTAATTTCGCTTTTTTGTCTTTAAAAAGTATAATAAAACATGATGAATTTTGATTAAATGGAGGATGTTAAAGATATGCAACAATTCGGCGTTATCGGTTTATCCGTTATGGGTAAAAACCTCGCTTTAAACGTTAGAAATCACGGCTTCTCAGTTTCTGGCTTTTCAATTGATAAATCAGAAGTTGATGCTTTTGCAAAATATGAAGATGATAAGTTGAAGCCATGTTATACATGGGAAGAATTTGTTAATTCACTCGAAAAGCCACGCAAGATTTTGATCCAAATTATGGCTGGTGATCCAGTGGATCAAACTTTGCAAAAATTGCTGCCACTTTTGGATAAAGGTGATATTTTAATTGATGGTGGTAATTCAAATTACCACGACACTAACCGTCGTTTCCACGAAATGGAAAAGCATGGCATTCACTTCATCGGAATGGGTGTTTCCGGTGGTGAAGAAGGTGCCTTGAATGGTCCTGCTTTGATGCCCGGTGGTGATGAACCAGCTTATAAGGAAGTTGCTCCAATTCTTGAAGCAATCGCCGCTAAGAATACTGAAGGCAAGCCATGTGTCTACTACATGGGGCCTGAAGGTGCTGGTCACTATGTCAAGATGGTACATAACGGTATCGAATACGGAATTATGCAAGAATTCTCAGAAGTTTACAACTTGCTCCGTGATGTTGCCCACAAGAGCGATGACGAAATGTCAAAAATCTTTGATAAGTGGAACCATGGCAAGGTAGAAGCATATCTTAGTGAAATTACTTCAAAGGTTTTGACTCAAAAAGATGATTTGACTCCAGATCACGTGATTGACCACATTTTGAATGTTGCTTCTTACAAGGGTACTGGTAACTGGATGCTTGAAGATGGTGTTGCCCTTGGTGCACCTGTAACGGTAATCGCTGAAGCAGTTATGGCTCGTTTCATGAGTAAGCAAGCTCATTTAGCAGTGAAGAGCGGTATTAAGCAAGCTAAGTTTGAGTACAAGGGTGCAATTCCTGACGATTTAGTGGATGAATTCGAAAAGACTTTGCAATTAGCTCAAGCTGTCGCATACGCACAAGGCTTCCAACAATTAACCATGGCTGCCGAAGCTTATGATTGGGACTTGCGCTACAAGTCAATTGCTCAAGATTGGGAAGCAGGCTGCATTATTCGTTCTGCAATGCTTAAAGATATCGAAAATGCGTATTCTAAGGGCAACAAGCTCATGAACTTGTTCCAAGATGACTACTTCAGAAAGTTAATGGAAGAAAACCTTCCAGCTTTGAGAAAGTCAGTTGAATTCGCTACTAAGGCTGGCGTACCAACTCCAACTTTAAGTGCAGCTCTTAACTACTTAGAATCAATCTTTAACCCAGATTTACCAGCTAACCTTATTCAAGGTCAACGTGACTACTTTGGTGCACATACTTACCAAAGAAATGATCGTGAAGGTACATTCCATACTGAATGGTATGAAGAAAAATAATAAATCTGTTTCACATGAAACCAAAAACCAGCTAAATCTTAGCTGGTTTTTTATTGTACAATAGAGTTTGTCGTGATTGTTCAATTAAAGAGAGGGTTATATGAAAGACGAGGGAAATAAAACCAATATAAAACTACTTTTACAAGCGTTAGTAGTTGGTATCTTTACTGGTATAGTAGTTGGGCTATTTAGATTTGGAATTGAAAAAACGTCAGGTTTTTGGCTGCATTTATTTCAATTAGCTCACAGCAATCCATTATGGTTTATTGTGATTATTATAGGCTTTATCGCCGTAGCCGTAATTGCAGGGTATTTTGTAAAACAATATCCTCATGTTGGAGGATCAGGTATTCCTGAAGTAAAATTACAGCTTCAAGGAAAGTTATCTCTGCAATGGTTCCCAATCTTATGGCGTAAGCTAATAGGGGGTATTCTGGTAATTGGTACAGGCTTGTTCTTGGGACCAGAAGGCCCTTCATTACAACTCGGCTCAACCATCGGCCAGGGTGTAGGCCAAGGCTTTAAGCAAAATAAGCTTAATTCACGAATTTTGTTAGCAACCGGTGCCGCTAGTGGTCTATCTGCTGCATTTGGTGCACCTCTTAGTGGAGCATTGTTTGTATTAGAAGAAGTTTTCCATAATTTTTCTCCACTTGTTTGGATGAATGCATTAGCTGGAGCAATTGCTTCCAACTTTGTGGTTTCCAATTTATTCGGTATCCATCCAGCGCTTGGAATTTTATATAATCATTCATTCCCAATTGTGCTCTATTGGCACTTGATTATTTTAGGGATCTTATTAGGTGTTCTAGGCCATTTATACAAAGTCGGACTGTTTAGTTTGAAAAAAGTTTATGCAAAAATCACGTTTTTGCCTCACTGGCTTCATGGCTTAATCCCTTTGGCAATCTTAATTCCAATAGCCTACTTCTGGCCATTAATTACAGGTCCTGGTAATCGCTTGATTTTGGCAATGCCCCATATAATTACACAAAGTGGATGGGGATTAGTTGGCCTGTTGGCGTTCTATTATGTCATGAGAATTGTCTTTTCAATCGTGGCCTATGACTCTGGTTTACCAAGTGGTATCTTTTTGCCAATTTTGACCATGGGTGCTTTAATTGGTGCTACTTATGGTTTGTTCATGGTTCAACTTGGACTATTGCCTCAGCGTTTAGTAGTTAACTTAGTAATCTTTTCAATGGCTGGCTATTTCGCCGCAATTATTCGCGCACCATTTACCGCAATTATTTTGATTACTGAAATGGTTGGCTCATTGCTACATTTAATGCCACTTGCTGTTGTAGCATTTATTGCGCTGCTAGTTGATGAACTTCTTGGCGGAAAACCAATTTACGGCCTCTTAGCGGCCGCTATGGACAAGCATAGTGATCGTAAGGTTAATTATACTGGCCAAGCTGATAAAATGGTTCTACCGGTTTATGAGAGCTCTAGATTAGTTGACAAAAAGGTATCCGAGATTAAGTGGCCTGAAGATACGCGTGTAAGTACTATTCGCCGTGATGGGGATGAAATTATTCCTAATGGACAAACGGTTATTCGCGGTGGCGATATGTTAATTCTGGAATTCGACTCAAGCCAACGTGGTGCAGTTTATAGTAAGATGAAACAGCTGCAAGGCGTTGAACTTGATGGGTAAATGAGATTAAGCGGCATCAATAGATGCCGCTTTTTTTCTTGCAGAAAAATGTTTCTTAGTGGATACTTGAACTTATACAGAAAAGAGGGATAGACGTGAACAAATTAGTGCAAGTTACATTGAATGCTGATCAAGAAAAATATAATTTGGGTGGGGATGAGAGCATTACTTTTATTGATGCAAATTCCTACTATATTGGTCAAATTGTGGCACGTGAACATGGTTGGATCGTTTTAGAATCAATTGATCAAACTGGCAATCAAGGCGGAATTGTTTTTATCAAGGAAGATCAAATAGCCAAAATAGAGGACGACACACCAGTGTTGCATTATTATGCGACAACTGAAATTAAGGATCCATTTGACATGAGGCACTTAAATAGTTCAGTAAAGAACTGGGATTTCACTGATATTTATGACTTACTGATCAATGTTGCTGATGCACAGCCTTTTGTAACTTTTGAGGTTGATACCGGCGTAACTTACACTGGTTTGATTACACAGCTTGATAAAAAAGAAGTCCGTATTTTAGAAAAGAACGGCACTTCTATTGAACATTTTGCTACGGTTATTCCTCTTCAAGATATTGTTTGTGTTGACGTAAACAGCATAGATAATAATTTATTTATTCATTATTTGAAGCAAAAGCAAAATTATGAGTTTAATGAATTAAAATTAGTAGAAATTTATTTTGATTATACTTTCGATGATCAATTTGGTAATTTTGTGATTGGCAAAGTGCTTAAGTATGATGAAGATAATATTTTGCTTGAGAGCTTAAATGAATTGGGACAAGTAGAATCTATTGCCGTGATAGCTCGGAGTCATGTTGCGCACGTTACGGAAGAATCAGAAAGACTGAACTATTTTAATTATTTAGTAAATTGGCAACAGAAAAATCATAGCTTTGATCCTGACTATTTGGAACGATCACTTAATCTTAATGGCCCGATAAAGTCAATCACCGAGGTAATTGAGAATTGGCCTGATGGTCATGTGATAAAAATCAGTGATTCTATTTATCATTATCCAGATCGATTGGGCTTAATTGCTGATCGTGGCGATGAAGGCTTTGATTTAAAAATCTTAACTGAATATGATTTAGGCGAGATTAGTGACCATAATTATGATGATCTAATTAGTGTTGATTTGGCTGGCTCAGAAATGATAAAAATGCAGCGTTTCATTGATCATAAATAATTAAATAAGTTGCTAGTAGCTTATTAATTTTTATATAATGAGGAAAACGAAAGGAAGATGAGTTATGGGATTAACTTTTGACAACCCTAATAATTTACAAAAGATGCTTGATCGTTTTGCGACCGTTCCAGATCCAAAAAAGACGCCAAAACACAAGGATCCAGAAGAATTGCTTGATAAGGATTCTAAAGATAAAAAGAAGAAAGATAAGAAGTAAAACATACTAACCTAGTGTTGGATTATGAATCGACGGATTCATAATCTGGCACTTTTTATTTTGTCTAAAATAGAAAGTGAAGATAAAGCAAAAAAGTCTTCGTCTTTTTTGACGCTTGATGTCGTAAGTAAAACGGACTGCTTTACCGCCTATTTATAAGTCTCTTCGAAGTCTGTGGGCACTTGATGCCGGGTTCAGAAAATGAGAATTAAATAGTCTGATAAAGCTATTTATCTTCACTTGGAGGTTAGAATGATGAAACAAAATATTATCTTTGGCATTGATGTTAGCAGTGAATCTTCTACAGTTTGTGTAGTAATTGATCGTGTTAAGCAAGGTAAAACATTCAAGATCACTAATGATTCTTTTGGCTATCAAGACCTATTGGATCATTTAAATCAATACTTAATCACGCCTTTGGTAGTGTTTGAATCTACGGGAGTTTACTCATTAAGCTTGCAGGCGTTTTTAGAGGATTATCATATTAAATATTTAAAGCTTAACCCTTTAAAGGCTAAGAAGCTGATGGACAATAATCTAAGACATAATAAAACCGATAAAGTTGATGCTTATCGGTTAGCTTTGATTCAATTCAATGCGCCACAAAAACTGCGTCAGCCGCAATCTAGAGAATATCATGAACTGCAAAATGCAAGTCGCTATTATGAAGAACTTACCCGAGCTTTAGTAATCAATAAGAACCAGCTTCATCGCAATTTGCAGTCAACCTTTCCTCAACTAGAAAGTCTGCTTTCAGTCCCATCTGGCAGAATCTATTGGACAGTTGTCAGCTTATCCGTACGATACTGAAAACAGTATTATTGTTCGTGCAATTCAGAGAAATATTGCCAATTTGCTTTCTCTAAGTGCAGAAAGAGATAATGTGATCAATTATATGGAAAAGCTTGCTATGCAAGTAAATGCACGATCTTTGACTATATATGAGAGTATCCCTGGCATTGCCAAAATTACTGCAGTTAGATTAGTTGCCGAGTTAGGAGATTTAAGACGGTTTGATACTTCAGCCCAAATTGATGCTTTTGTTGGTATTGATCCAGGCCGCTATCAATCGGGTGAAAAGGATAGTCATTTAGGAATAACCAAACATGGCAATCACTTAGCTAGAAAGATCCTTTATCGAACAATTACTCAAATGGAAACTGTCAAGGCTACGCAACCTTGTCATATTACTGATTATTATGATAAGAAAAAACGATCTTCAAATAGCCGAGGCTATAAGAAGATCGCCATTGCATCAGTCCACAAACTGATACGTACAATGTTTGCTCTTATCAAACATGATCAATTATATGATTACAACGTAGCCACACATAACCAAAGACTTTAGTTGAAATCAAATGATCAACTTCAGTATAACAACCTATGAAAAAACTACAAGTATTCATGGGCTTATTTGTGTTACATTTGATTATTAATAAGCTTAGCTTTCTAACTTAAATGACTTCATTCGCACCAATAACTCTAATAAAAATAATCTATTAAATACTGATAATACTTGACTTAAGGTAGAAAAAAGACAGATGCGAAGATGCATCTGTCTTTTTATGATAATTAATTATTATTTTGTTCAGCTTTAATAAATTTCGGTGATGTTTCTGGTGCCCAGATAAGACAAACGATAAATGCGAAGAGCAATACAATTGCACAAACTAACATAGCTAATTTTGCACCACCAATATTGGTTAGAACCGGTAATAAAAATGTACCAGCGGCTGCACCAAAACGGCTAATTGTAATGCACGTACCAACTCCTGTCCCACGTACTTTAATGCCAAATAATTCAGTGGGGTAAGGGTAATCAAGCACTAATCCTGATGAAAGGATAATCGCAAAAATAGTGAAAATGGATAATTTAATCATTGAATCTAACCCAGGTACTAAAGCCATAATACCAATTAAAACAGCTGAAGTTAAAAAATTGCCAACTAAAAATGTACGGCGACTAATTTTATTAAAAATAAAGATACCGAATAGAACGCCGACAAACATACCGCCATTGTAAATGATTCCGGAGATGCCGCCACCTGTAATATTCATGCTGCTAAGCAAAATTGGTAAGAAAATACTAATACCAAAGAATGAAAATGCTTGGCAAGCATAAAAGATACCACCAACTAAAGTGCGGCGTAAATATTTCTTAGAGAATAAAATTCCCCAGGCAATATCTTTAGGCGCTTTCTTTTTCATAAATCGTTTAGGCAAGCGCCATTTGTGTCCCATGTGTTTACTAATGATTTTGTTTGCTTTCTTAACTTTACCTTTACTTGCGAGCCAAGTAGGAGAAGCGGGAAGCGGAAAGAAACTTCGGAATAAAGCGGTAATAATTGCTGGAACGGCACCGGTAGCTATAATCAGTTGCCAAGTATAAGCGCCCAAGCCAGTAATGAGAGTACCAACTATATAGGATAAGATGAAACCGATTGTCCAATAGATCAATAAATGACTTTGGCGCTTACTATCCTCACCTTTAGGTAACCATTCTGTTAATAAAGCATTACCAACAGTATAATCAACAGCAATCATTAATCCGATTCCGATTCTAATGATGAAGGTCAATAATAAATTGGCTGTCAATAAGTGAATTAGGGTTAATCCTGCCAGAATATACATATTGATCATTAATAACTGACGGCGACCAATTTTATCAGAAAGTCGTCCTATTAAAAGACTACCAGCTAATCCAATCAATGAACCAGCTCCGATTAAACCGGTCCATAAATCGCTAATGTCAATATATTTAGCGGCATTTGAAAGTGCTGTACCACTGATGCCCAAGGCATAGCCACAGGCTATTTGACCTAAGATAACAGCAATCATTACTCTTAAATGAACCGGCATCAACGGAGCACGTTTATAATTCTTTTTAGTTTTGATAATTTTTTCGCGTGTAGTTTGGGTATTATTTTCCATAAGAGCAAGCACAGCTTGCTTATTCATCAACTCCTTTATTAATACAATAATATAATGTTAACAAAAGATTAAAAAACCTGCAAAAAGACAAAATAAAAACCAGATGTTAAATCTGGTTTTTCGTTCATTAAGCACCTGCAATTTTTGTTTTATTCAATAGCAATGAACTAGTTACAACTGAAACTGAACTGAAGGCCATAGCAAGTCCTGCTAGTTCTGGGCTAAGAGTTAAACCTAATCCCATAAACAGGCCGGCAGCAATAGGAATACCAATAGTGTTGTAAATCAGGGCCCAGAACAGATTTAATTTAATTCTATTGAAAGTCTTCTTAGAAATCTCTAGTGCCTTCACAACGCCCATTAAATCGTTTTGGACGAGGACGATACCACCTGATTCAATTGCGATATCTGTCCCTGATCCCATAGCAATACCAACATTAGCCGTAGACAAAGCAGGAGCATCATTGATCCCATCACCAACAAATGCTACTACTCTACCAGCATCCTGCAGCTTCTTGATTTCATTAACTTTTTCAGTTGGTAGAACACCAGCAATTACTTGGTCAATGCCGACTTCTTTACCAATGGCTTCGGCAACATTTTGATTATCACCGGTGAGCATGACGGTTCTTAAACCACGCTTCTTAAGTTCTGCAATGGCCTTTTTTGAACTAGGCTTAGGTACATCTTGAATAGCAACTAAGCCAATAATATCTTGACCTAGACCAACGTAAACGACAGTTTTAGCTTCTTTTTGTAACTGGATAGCCTTTTTCTTCATTTCCTGGGAAATAATGATATCTTCAAGCAGTTTATCGCTACCTACAAAAGCTTCTTGCTTACCATAATTAGCCTTAACGCCCTTACCCTCAATTGCAGCAAAATTCTTTACGGCTGCTAGGGCAATATTATCTAATTTAGCTTTTTTAACAATAGCTGTAGCAAGAGGGTGTTCTGAGTTTTCTTCAAGGCTAGCAGCAATCGTTAATACTTGTTTTTCATCACCAATGATATCGGTAACTTGAGGCTTACCAACAGTGATCGTACCGGTTTTATCAAAAACAACAGTATCAATATCGCTAACTTCTTCAAGGACTTCACCGTTCTTAATTAAAACGCCCATCTTAGCGCTACGTGCAGTACCAACCATTAAAGCTGTTGGAGTTGCTAAACCCAATGCACACGGACATGCTATCACTACTACAGAAACGGCAAAGAGCATGGCATTAACGATTGTAGCGCCTAAGAATACGTACCAGATAACGAAGGTAATAATCGCGATGATTAAAACAGCCGGTACAAAGATGTTAGAAATCTTATCTGTTAAGTTCTGGATAGGTGCATGGCTAGTTTGCGCTTTTTTCACCAAATCGACAATTTGAGCAAGCATAGTATCGCTGCCGACCCTAGTTGCCTTAAAGGTAAAAGTTCCATTGGTGTTAATAGTTGAACCAACAACTTCGTCACCCTTTTTCTTAGTAACAGGCATGCTTTCACCGGTAACCATTGATTCGTTAATAGTAGTTGAACCGTCAACAATCACGCCATCTACCGGAACTTTTTCACCTGGCTTAACGCGAATAATGTCGCCTGGCTTCACCTGATCAAGTGGCACCTTAACAAATTCACCGTTACGCTCAACTTCGGCATCCTTTGCTTGCAAATCGATCAATTTGGCTAGGGCATTAGATGCATTGTTGTGCATCTTTTCTTCCATTGCATCCCCAAGTAAAACGAAGACCGTTACAAACGCAGCACTTTCAAAGTAAACTTCACGGCCAGTAAACATGGCAAAAATACTGTAGAAATAGGCAACAGAAGTACCAACTGCAACCAGAGTGTTCATGTTTGCCTGGTGATGCTTAAAAGCAGCCCAAGCACTAGACCAGTAAGGCGCAGCCGAGATTGCCATAATAATAGTGGTCGTGATAAAAGCGATCCAATTATATCCCGGCATCATCCAGTGAAACGGCATGGCAAACATTTGGATGAGCATTGGGATTGAAAGGATAAAGGAAATCCAGAACCGCTTAATGTTAGAAAGCTTCATTATTTGACCACCACTTTACCATGAAACATGTCCATGCCACATGCGTAGTTGTAAGTGCCAGGTTTATCAGTTGGAATATCGATCGTTACTTCTTTTTGACCGTCGAGTTTAGTATCGAAATTCAGATCCTTTGAGACAACTTCATTCATACAGCCCATGTTGTCTGATGGGATAAATTTTAATTGAGCTGGCTTACCTTGCTTAAAGATAACAACTTCTGGCTTGTAGCCATGATTCTTAGCATTAACAACAACTTTTTTAGTTTGATTCTTTGAAAAAATACTCATTATTTAACAACAACCTTTCCATGAAACATATCCATACCACAAGCAAAGTTATAAGTGCCTTTCTTGTCAGTGGGAATATCAATAGTAGTAATTTTTTGCTTAGTTAAATCTTTATCAACACCAAGTTGTTCAAAAACAACGTGAGACAAACATGCTGTTGAATCATTCATATCGAAGTTAACCTTTGCAGGAACTCCTTGTTTTAAAACAACGGTAGAAGGGGAATAGCCGCCTTTAACAACGATATTTGCTTCTTGAACGCCTTGATCAACACTGGCAGTACCAACGGCTTCTTGATGTTTGCCGAAGAACCACCAGAGGATAAAGCCGATTAAGACAACCGCTACAATCAGCGTGATGATTTGAGCTATAGTCATTTTTAACTTCTCCTTTTAGCACATCTTTTCATTGCCTGGTAGGCAATTGCATGGCACCATGTAAGGCGCATCTTTTTCTTTAGTAGCAATAATTTCTTTTATTTTAGATAAATCACTCTTTGAAATAGGTGAGTTGGCGATTAACTGTAATAGAACTTCGCCTTTGTGCATGTCGCACATGCGGTTTAACAGCTCCTGTGCGGCTTCCGCCATTACCTGCGTCTGATTGACCTTAGCAGTATAAACGAAGCGTCTACCTTCCTTTTTCGTGCTCAGCAGGTTCTTTTTAACCAAACGTCGCAATAAAGTTTTGATTGTCGATTCGGACCAGTTCTTTTTTGCCTGCAATTCTTGAATTATTTTGGTAGAACTGACGGGCTCGAGTGTCCAAATAATACGCATGGCTTCCCACTCACTGTCGGAAATCGTACTTTCTTTTTCTTGAAGTTTAACCATTTTCTCCTCCTTTAGTTTACAAATGTAAATATACACTTTAAATTTACATTTGTAAACTTTGATGCAATAAAAAAAGAAAGATTGTCAAAATCTTTCCAAATTAATGAATAAATAAGCTGATTATTAATAATACAAACGCGATCCAAACGGCATCAATTAAATATACTAAAATCTTAATCCAAATATTCTTATATAACTGTCCAGTTTCAAAAAGAAAATACAATGCCACTCCAGCTAGAATTACTGCAACGGTAGTTGCGGAACTATTATGAATATTTAAATAAAAGAAAATTCCTGCGATTGCCGAGGTGATTAAGGTACCGATAATCCAAAGTGCTTTTTTGCTTAATTTCATAATGTTTTCTCCTCGTGTTATAAATTTATTGTTGTGATTAAAAAATAGCTACTTGTAAAATATATGTTCAAATATCTGAATGAGCGGTCGGCTCATGGTCAATCTGATATTTCATGTAGGACGTAAGGGCCTATTGGTGGCAGACACCGAAACTAAACCGACCATATATGAGTTCGCAAATTTTTTGTGAACTCATTTTTTTTGGAGGAATTATGAAAAATGTAAAGGGATATAAAAGATTAAATTATAAAGAGCATTTAAGACTAAATCGTTATTATGGTGCAATATATAATGCAGCTTACTTTTTTAATAAATATTTTGTTAACCAAAATGTGATCTATTAAACCGATAATCTTTGCCTAAAAGTAAAAGCTAGGAAATCAAATTTCATGCATTTATGTGGCATAAAATATGAAAAGGAGCTGCTGCTTTTTTTACGGATGCACTAAATAAGAACATTGATGAGAACAGTATTTATATAAAAAAAGATGGGACAACTTTTCAAAAGTTGCAAGTTTTACCGCAATTTAAAGAGCTGATTGGTAAAAATGTTAGAGTAACACGTGGCTATAAATATCTACTACTGTCTTTTGATTATGCATTAAGAACTAATAAAGAAATATTAGCTTTAACACTAATAGATCGTATTAATTCTGATGTGATTCCGCAATCGCTTTTAAATTTACATTCAATGAAAAAGTTTAGTAAAGGCGAAAAAGTTATTAAGATTGAGTTTAAATCTCGATAAAACAGTCAATTTTAATAATTTACTCCCATAACTCTGTTTCATGTGAAACTTAATATAGTTATCATACCAAAAAAGACGGATAACCAATAATAGTTAACCGTCTTTTCATTTTTCTATAAATTCGTTACCAAGAAAAATATGATAAATACCACAAACAGGATATACATCATTGGCGTTACTTCCTTGTAGCGCTTAGAAGCAATCATCGTAATAGGGTAAGCAATCAAGCCTAATGCTAAACCATCAGAAATACTGTAAGTAAGTGGCATCCCTACAACTGTCAAGAATGCAGGAACGGCAATTTCAAATTTATCCCAATCGATTTTCTTTAAATTGCTTGCCATTAACACACCAACAATAATCAAGGCAGGTGCTGTAACTGTAGTTGGAATAACCTGAAGAAGCGGACTGAAAATCATACTGATTAAGAAGAAGATACCAACAAAAATAGCGGTTAAACCAGTTCTACCGCCCATAGCGATACCAGCGCTTGATTCTACTGAAGTACCAAGTGGAGCAGTACCACAAATGGCACCTTCAACCATAGCAGTTGAGTCAGCTAAGAAAGCACGACCGATCCGTGGAATCTTGCCATCTTTATCAACCATGCCAGCTTGTTCGGTCATTCCAATTAAAGTACCTGCAGTATCAAAGAAAGTTACTAACAAGAAGGTTAAAACAACCATCCAAAGCTGAGCTGTATTGATGTCTTTAATATGGAAAACTGCTTGACCAAAAGTAGGCGCGATACTTGGTGCACCTGAAATAATACCGTGTGGCAATGGAATTTGACCAATGATCATACCAAAAATGGCAGTCACGATCATTCCGATAAAGATTGAGCCAGGAACATTCAATGCCATCAAGACTACAGTTAGGACTAAACCGAATAAAGTGATCCATACAGCAGGATTACTGAATTTACCTAACGCAACTAAGGTTGAATCGCTGTTAACGATAATTTGGCCATTTTTTAAACCGATAAAGGCGATGAACAAGCCGATACCAGCAGAAATTGCGTATTTCATGTCTTGAGGAATGGCATCAACTACGATTTCACGCAATTTGAAAATCGTAATCAAAATGAATAAAACAGAAGCTACAAGAACGGCAGCTAATGCAGTTTCCCAAGAAATCTTCATCCCTACACAAACGTTGTAGGTAAAGAAAGCACCACTACCCAATGTTGGTGCTAAAGCAATAGGATAATTGGCGATTAAACCCATCAAGAAGCACCCTACTGCAGTCGCAACTGCAGTAACAGTGAAGGCTGCACCCTTAGGAATACCAGCCGCATTTAAGATATTTGGGTTAACAAACAAGATGTAAGAGAGGCTGACAAAGGTGGTTAACGCAGCGATTAACTCACGTTTAACGGTAGTATGAGCATCTTGTAAATGAAAGATTTTGTTTAACAATTCGATTGACTCCTCCGTGTAAAAAAACAATAGAAAACAAAAAGACAACTTCTCCCATCACTATAGTATGGTAAAAGCTGCCTTACAAATTATGACCTCAATTACCTATAGTCCTGAATTTCTGGTTCAGGGTAGAAACTGTCGACCTTATTTCGACGATATATAGATATCACGTTAGTCGTATTCTAGCAGAGTTTTATTTTTTATGCAATGTGTTGGAGGAACAGGATGTGGCTATTTCCCCGGAAATAAAAAGATCAACTTAGATTTTTTGACCTAAATTGATCTTTAACAAAGAGATTTTTATATGAAGTAAAAGGTTTATTTAAAATTCAAAACAAAGAAGTAAATGACAAAGACTATAAATAGAATCCACATCATTGGTGTAATCTTCCTGAACTTCTTAGCAGCGATCATGGAAATTGGATATACAACAATTCCCCAACCAAGACCGTCTGAAATTGAGTAAGTCAAAGGCATCCCTAATGCGATTAAGAAACATGGAATGGCAATTTCAAGATCAGTCCAGTGAACATGGGCTAAGTTTTCAGCCATCAAAACTCCGACGATGATTAAGGCTGGTGCAGTAACTTGGGTAGTGAAGACGCTCAAGATAGGTGAGAAGATGGTAGAAATAAGGAAGAAAATACCAACCCATACAGCGGTTAAGCCGGTTTTACCACCAACGGCAATACCTGCACTTGATTCAACGAAAGCACCGACTGGTGAAGTACCAAGAACAGATCCAACTAACATACCGGAAGAGTCGGCAGCTAATGCTTCACCAGCTCGTGGCATTTTATTATTTTTCATCAAGCCTGCTTGTTGCACTAAGCCGATCAAGGTACCAGTAGTGTCGAAGAAAGTTACTAAGAGGAAGGTGAAGACTACTACCCACATTTGGACGGTATTGATTTCACCGATATGGAAGATGGCTTGACCAAACGTTGGTGCGATGCTTGGAATAGATGAAACAATTTCTTTAGGCATTGGGATTTGCCCAATTGCGACACCGAAGATTGCTGCTAAAATCATCCCAATGAAAATGGCACCGGGTACACGGGCAATCATCAAGAAAATAGTAATGATCAATCCGAAGATAGTGATCCAAACTGTAGGGTTATTCAAGGAACCAATAGTTACTAAAGTAGAATCACTATTTTGAATTAAATGTCCGCCTTGTAAACCGATAAAAGCGATGAAGAGACCGATACCAGCAGAGATGGCATATTTAATATCTGCAGGAATTGCATCAATAATCATTTCACGTACTTTAAAAACAGTTAAAATGATGAAAAGAATAGATGCCACTAAAACGGCGGCTAATGCAGTTTGCCATTTCACCTTCATACCAAGGCAAACGGTATAGGTGAAGAATGCGTTTAATCCTAATGTAGGGGCCGAGGCAATCGGGTAATTGGCGACCAATCCCATGACCACACAGGTGAATGCGGCAGAAAGAGCAGTTACAGTGAATAATGCTCCTTTATCCATTCCGCTGGCTCCCAGAACGTTTGGGTTAACGAAAAGGATGTATGACATACTAACAAAAGTAGTCAGGCCGGCTAATAGTTCGGTTTTAAAAGAGGTATTGTTCTCTTTTAGATGAAAAAATTGGCTAATAACGTTCATTTAAACCTCCAAAATTTATATAAGATGAACATTTACTTAAAATTATACCTAAATAGTTAATAATTACAATATGAAATACAAATTTTGTTCGATTTTATCAATGAATACGCTTCATTTTAGAAAAAACTTGACCTTAACCTAGGGTAAAACCGTATATTTAAATTAGGAGGTGACAGCAATGTCGCAGAAATATTCTATTGGTGATGTCGCAAAAATGCTAAACATGACGACGCGTGCAATTCGGTCTATGATCAAAAAGATTTGGTCAAGCCGGAATCTATTGGTGAAAACGGCTATCGCTATTATGGCGAAGAGCAGATTCAAAAATTAGAGCTGATCAATTACCTACGAGAATTAAACTTTTCGATTAAACAGATCAAGCAATTACTTAATGATCGAAAAGGATCAGATTCACTGCTATTGCTCTTTCAAAAACAAATTGAGGAAAATGATGAGCAGATTGCAGATTTAAAACGAAGGCAAACAAAATTACGTCATTTAGCAAAGACAATTGCTACACGAAAAATAGATGCAGATGGTTTAACAGACATTGCGAAAATTATGAAAAAAGAAACTAGATTAGCTAACTTAAGAAGAAAAATGTGGTTGTTTGGTTTTTCAATTCTATTAATTGAAGTAGTTGGCATCTTCAGTGTATACCAGTTTAAACAAAGTGATGCCTTATCTGCGATGTGGCTGAGCATAGCAATTATGTTGATCTTAGTTTTAGGGGTAACTGCTTTTTTGACAAAATACTACTATGACCAAGTAGAATATGTTTGTCCTAATTGTGGGACCAAATTTATTCCGGCATTGATTACATTTATTTTTTCAGCTCATACACCAAAATTTAGAAGACTAGCTTGTCCAAAATGTCACCAGAAGTCATATTGTTTAGAAATTGCACGATAATATTTCCTAGGAAATGGAGTATTGTATAGATTATAGTCGAGAAAATACTCCATTTTTATGTTTTTATCGATTATGATCGATAAGGCTGATGATTTTTGCATTTATATCGATTATAATCGACATAAATATATGAATCCAAGTAGTAAAAAAGACTAGTAAATCAACGCTTTTCAACGAAGATTACTAGTCTTTCTTTTTATTATTCGGTTAGAAATTCAAAACCCATAAGAAGATCAGGAATACTACAAATAGTACCCACATCATCGGTGTGACTTCCTTACCACGCTTAGCTGCAAGCATGCAGATTGGGTAAGAAATCATCCCCCATGACAAACCATCAGAAATTGAGTAGGTAAGTGGCATACCTAAAATAATAAGGAATGCAGGAACCGCAATTTCTAACTTGTTCCAGTGAATATGAGCAGTATTTTGTGCCATCAAGACACCAACGATAATCAAAGCTGGTGCAGTAACTTGACTAGTGAACACGCCCAAAAGTGGACTGAAGATCATTGAGATCAAGAAGAAGATTGCTACAAAGACGGCAGTCAAACCAGTTCTACCACCAACGGCAATACCGGCACTTGATTCAACGAACGCACCAACTGGTGAAGTACCAAGAATTGAACCAACAGCCATCGCACTTGAGTCAGCAGCTAAAGCTTTACCAACACGTGGCATCTTGTTGTTCTTCATAAAGCCGGCTTGTTGAGCCAAACCGATCAAAGTACCAGCAGTATCGAAGAAAGTAACAAGTAAGAAGGTTAAGACAACAACCCACATTTGAACGGAATTAATATCCTTAACGTGGAAGATAGCTTGACCAAAAGTTGGAGCCAAACTTGGAGCAGTTGAGATCACCTTGTGTGGCAATGCAATTTGACCAGTACAAATACCGAAAATAGCGGCCAAAACCATACCGATGAAGATCGCACCTGGAACGCCCAAAATCATCAAGATAACAGTTACAAGCAAACCAAAGATGGTGATCCAAACAAGTGGATCGTGAAGTGAGCCTAAGCCAACCAAAGTTGATTTATTTGCGACGATTAACTTACCGTTTTGTAAACCTAAGAAGGCAATGAACAAACCGATACCCGATGAGATAGCAAACTTTAAGTCAGCTGGAATTGAATCAATGATCTTCTCACGTAATTTGAACAGAGTGATCAAAATAAAGATGATTGATGCAACGAAAACGCTGGCTAAAGCAGTTTGCCATGAAACATGCAGCCCCACACAAACGGTGTAAGCGAAGAATGCGTTAATACCAAGAGCAGGAGCTTCACCAATTGGGTAGTTAGCAACAATACCCATGATTGCAGTACCAAGCGCACTGGCTAAAGCAGTAGCAGTAAAGACAGCACCTGTGTTCATGCCACTGGCACCTAAAACGCTAGGGTTAACAAACAAAATGTATGACATACTAATGAAAGTAGTCAAACCAGCAATAAATTCGACTTTAATGCTGGTATTGTATTTATCTAGTTGAAAATATTTCCTAATAAAATTCATAAAACTCTCTCCAAAGAATTGTTCGTGTTTTTGCTTTCTGAAAGCAACTATTATACTTTAGCATTCATAATTAAATTTGTAAACACGAATTATTGTCAAGAGATCATACTGATTCATTATAATTTGCTGTACAGAGATAGACTTTAAGCACCAAATTACTTTCATTATCAGTTTTTTAGCATTATTCTTAATTACATAGATTAAAGAGATTAAGGGTGAAAAAATGTCCGCAAAACTTATTTTTTCAGATATCGATGGCACATTAATTAACGATGAATTGAAGATAACGCCTAAAACGCGTGATGCAATCCGCCAACAGATTATTAAAGGAAATGTTTTTATTCCAGCTTCTGCGCGCCTTCCTAAGGGAATTACCACTGCAGTAGGGCAGATTCTGAAGGTTTTCCCGATGATTGCCTATAACGGTGCCTTAGCCTTGGATGAAACGGGGAGAGCCTTAATTACGCGCTTCTTTGATGCAAAAAAAGCTGCCGCAATCTGTCGTTATGTAGATGAGCAAAATAATGGCTCGGCTTGGAATATCTATAGCGGCTATGTGTGGTATTGCGCTAAAGAAAAGAGTCCGCTGGTTGAACATGAAGAGAAAATTGTCGATGTTAAGGCCACTCCGGTTACTGTTGATCAAATTGAGCAATTGCAGGGCGTACACAAGGCTTTGATCATGGGCAAACCAGAAGAACTTGATCGTATGCAAAAAGAATTGATTAAAAAATTCCCAGATTTGAGCTTTGTCAGATCCTCAAGAACACTACTAGAAGTCGTACTAAAAGGCGTAAGCAAGGCCAGTGCAGTAGCAATTTTAGCGAAAGAATACAGGATACCACTAAAAGATTGCATTGCTTTAGGTGATAACTATAATGATGAAGAAATGCTGGAAGAAGTAGGTCATCCAATTTTAATGGGTAATGCACCCGCAGAATTAAAAGAGAAGATTGGCTTAGATCATGTGACGCTCGATAATAATCATGATGGAATTGCTGAAGCGTTGGCAAAATTTGAATAAAGAAAAACCGCATAGAATTTCTATGCGGTTTATTATTTCCTAGGAAATTATGCTTCGATTTGGATATCTGTTGGCTTTTTCCAATCTTCAGGAAGCTTTCCCATTTCTTTTAATTTGTCTGTGATTTGATCCAAGACTACTTGCTTGTCGGCTGGATTAGCCATGAAATCTAGTTTATCGCCATCGATTTCCATCTTTGGTGAGTAATCGTAATTCTCATACCAAGGCTTGTAATAGCGAAGCAGACGCTTATAGTAGTCTTCTAGAGTTGAGTCATAACTCAATTGTTCATATGGACGACCACGCTTTTTAATCCGTTTAATCATGGTGTCATATGAAACATTAATATGAACAAGCAAATCTGGATTCTTCTTAGGCATTCTTTCAAGCTCGTTCATCATATTGTGCAGAAGTTCATAGTAAGTATCCACTTCTTCTGAGGTTGCACGACCAATGTCAGCGTTCATTTGGAAGAAGAGCGCATCTTCGTAGATAGAACGATCGAGTACATTATTATCTTCAGTAAGAGCATCTTTAATGCTGTGAAAACGCGTGTTTAAGAAGTATACCTGCAATAAGAAAGCATATTTCTTAGGATCAGCATAAAAGAGTGGCAGAACTGGATTGTCGTCAACACTTTCATAAAATGGCTTAGTACCTAAATATTTGGATAAAATACCTGTTAAACTGGATTTCCCGGCTCCAATTGGCCCGCTTAAAACAATAACTGTCATCACGTTCCTTCTTTTTATTCAGTCTTATAAGTTACCGATTTCGTGCAACTTCTCATCAATTTCCTTCAATACTTCTCTTTGGGCATCCATGCTAGAAACAAAATCAAGTTTGTCACCATTAATAGCCATCTTAGGAGAAGCATCATATTGTTCATACCAAGGCTCATAGTATCTGAGCAATCTAGCGTAGTAATCCTTCAAGCCTGGATCTGTGCTGATTTGTTCAAATGAACGACCACGCTTTTTAATGCGCTTAAGCATGGTATCAAGTGAAACATGGATGTAGATAAGCAAATCAGGCTTCTTGCTTGGGTTGCCTGGCGTATCTTCCATCATGTTTTCAAGCAAGTCATCATAGATCTTAAATTCTGTAGGATCTGCGACCTTGCTGTCAGCGTTCATCTTGAAGAAAAGCGCATCTTCATAGATAGAACGATCGGATACGCTGTTCTTATCTTGAATAGCTTGATTGATTTGAGCTAAACGGTGGTTAAGCAAATAAGTGTTAAGTAAAAAAGTGTAACGCTTCATATCCTTATAATAAAGCGGCAAAACAGGGTTACTATCAACGCCTTCGTAAAATGCTTGTGTACCTAAGTGCTCTGCTAAAATACTGGTTAAACTGGATTTTCCGGCTCCAATTGGCCCGCTTAAAACAATAACTTGAATCACATTCTTTCTTAAATACCAGATATTGTACAATTAATAAGTTTAATACGAGATATTGTGGCACACAAGCTCTTTTTTAATTCTGTTTCACACAAAAAAGTCAAGGGTAGAAATGAAAAATCGGATAGGAATGAAACATAATTCAATTAGAGCAGAGAAATTATAAAAAATGAATTATACTTCAATATTTAGAGCAAAAATGCGATTTAGTGAAGTATAATTCACAAAAATAGCTAGGTCTTCTACGATTGTAGAAAGCCTAGCTTTTCATTTTTAGGGATAAATTGTTATTTAGTTCTTGTATTTGTCGTCTAGTTCTTGAGCTGCAGCCTTATCAACGATGATAGTTACATCAGGATGTTTTTGTAAAATTGATGCAGGCACTTGTTCAGTAACTGGTCCTTCAATCATTTCTTTGATTGCTTGTGCTTTCTTTTCACCGAAGGCCATTAATACTACTTTTTTGGCTTGCATAATGTTGGCATTACCCATACAAATTGCACTCTTAGGTACTTCATCTTCGTTGTCGAAGAAACGTGAGTTAGCTTTGATTGTATTTTCAGTCAACTTAACTTCGTGAGTACCAATGTCAAATGGAGTGCCAGGTTCATTAAAGGCAATGTGACCGTTACGGCCGATACCTAATAGTTGCACGTCAATTGGATTATCTTTGATAATTTGATCGTATTCTTTGCAAGTAGCAGCAACATCTTTAGTCATGCCGTCTGGAACGTAAGATTTCTTGAAAGGCTTTTTGTCGAATAAGTGCTTGCGCATGAAGTAGTGGTAACTTTGAGGATTATCAGGTGTTAAGCCAACATATTCATCAAGGTTAATGCTAATTAAGTTTGAACAGTTAAGATCACTGTTAGTAAAGTTTTGATAAAGAGTTTCAGGGGTAGAACCGGTAGCTAAACCTAAAACTTTAGCACCATTTTTGATTTCATTTTCAAAAATCTCGAATGCTTTTGCTCCACCTTGAATTTTGTTTTCAGTAACAATAATTTTCATTTTAAAGCCCTCCTTTACTGGTCTAGTCCATTATAAAATGGAATAGACCATTTTGTCAATTGGTAAAATGAAAATCGCAGAACTATGTTAAAATTTGAGTAAAGGAAGTGAATACGGATGGATTTTGAAAAGTTAACAGGCTTAGGTATAGGTACTTGGGGGATTGGTGAAGATCCCAAAAATAAAAAAGATGAAATTGCGGCCATTCGCTATGGTTTAGGTAATGGCTTGAACATTATCGATACAGCAGAAATGTATGGTGATGGCAAAAGTGAAGAGCTGATAGGCGAGGCAATTAAAGATTACGATCGTGATAAATTGTTTTTAATTTCAAAATTCTATCCCTATCATGCGACTCCTGAGCTAGAGAGAAAGAGTCTGGAAGCTAGCTTAGAGAGATTAGGTACTGATTATTTAGATTTATATTTATTGCATTGGCGCGGTAATCATCGTTTATCAGACACGATTCGCGGTTTGCAAGCTTTGCAAAAAGAAGGATTAATTCGTCACTGGGGCGTTTCTAACTTTGATACGTCTGATATGAAAGAATTATTTAGTGTGCCTGGTGGAACAAAATGTTTTGCTAACGAAGATCTCTATAATATTAAGGAACGAGGCACAGAGTTTGATTTGCAAGGCTGGCAAACAGAGCATGGCGTCAGCTTTATTGGTTATTCTCCGTTTAATTCTGGAGCAGGAGACACGATTAGAATTACGCAGAATTTGAAGATCGTGGCTCGTGATCATGGTGTAACACCGCATCAAATTATGCTTGCTTGGACTTTGCGCAATGGCAATGTGTTGGCCATTCCAAAAAGCAGCAGTATTAAACACATGAAGGAAAATATTGCTGCTCAAGAAATAAAGTTAACTGATGACGAGTTAAGGTTAATTAATAGTGATTTTCCAATTCCAACGGAGAAAACTCCTTTAGCGGTAATTTAAGTAAAAAATAAAAGACTTGTTTCATGTGAAACAGGCCTTTTTTGCTGAGAAAAAATTCTGACTATGGTTTAATTAGTAGTATCTTTTTAATGAATTGGGGATAAAAATGAGACGAGAAGAAACGAGACGCATGACCATTACTGCAGTTTTTGCAGCTATTTTGATCATGCAAACTTTCGTACCGAATATTGGTTATGTGCGAATCATTCCGGCCTTGCCTGCAATTACCACGATTCCGATGACAATTGCGATTTATGGTACTTTGATGGGCCCTAAGGCAGGTTTAGGATTTGGATTATTTTGGGGAATTACCAGATTAATCGTTGCATATACGCAACCTGGAGATATGGTCAGCTTGATGCTGTTCCAAAATCCAGTAATTTCTGTTGTGCCTAGTGTTTTAGCAGGCTTTTTCCCAGGCTTAATTTCCAAAGCAATGGGCAAAACCAATTATGCCAAGTTAGGCTACATTTTGAGTGGAGCAGTAACTTCATTGACCAACACGATCATGGTAATTTTACTGACAAGTATTTTCTTTATGCATGATCCAGCTAGTCTGCTTCATTATTTAGGCAACTATAATTCTAGCACGCCGCTGATTCTGATTTTGATTACAGCGCTAGGTGCAAATGGTGTGATTGAAGCAATCTTCACTGCATTAGTAGTGCCGGTGATTGTTACACCACTTAATTTAGTGTTGAAAAGAGCGTAAAAAACAGCGTTAGTAATTCTAACGCTGTTTTTCTTATTCGCTTCTAAGCGCGATAGCCGCGTCCTTTTTAGCTGCCATTCTAGCAGGGATGTGACCACCAATTAAAGTTAATACGGTTGAAATAATAATTAAAATCAACGCAGCTTTTGGATCAAGCTGAGCAACATTAGCTAAATCGGTAATCTTATAAATCACGCTGTTGATTGGGAATGTTAATAGGTAAGCGATGAAGACACCGAGCACACCAGAGAAGACACCTAAGATGAAGGTTTCGGCGTCAAAGACGCGAGTGATATCTTTCTTGCGAGCACCTAAAGCCTTCAAGACACCAATTTCCTTGGTTCTTTCGAGAACTGAAGTGTAGGTTAAGATACCAATCATGATCATTGAAGTGATCAATGAAATTGCGGCAAAGGCAACTAGGATAGTCGTAATACCGCCAAGCAAACCACCGGTCATAGTCGTTACGGCACTAGACATATCGGTGTAGATGATCTTGTCGGTCTTCTTTTTGCCCTTGTTCCACTTATCAAGGTAATCAAGAACCTTGTCCTTGTCATCAAAGTTGTTAGGGTAGATCATGATGCCAGTAGGGATGCTTGAACCACCTAAGGTTTGCATGATCATCTTCTTTTCATTAGCCTTCATGCTTTGTCCAGTTAAAACACTGCGGTTAGACTTCTTTTGAGCCTTCACGATGGCAGAATTCTTGTTGTCGTTGATGACATCTTGAGAAAGCTTGTCGCTATATGCGATTCCCGTTGATAAAAGAGCCATCGAATCTTCATTCTTAGGTCTAATTACCCCAGTTAGCTTCAGCTTGGTACCGCCGTTGTACATTGCTGAATTAGCTTTCTTAGGAACAAACATCCCCGTAGGTAATTCTTGGTAGTAGTCATTATTATCAACGATACTGAATTCTTTACCGATTAGCTTACTAAATTTAACACGTTCTTTGTTGTCGACATCAAAGCCAAGGTTCTTCAAAGAATTAATGTTAACGGTATTTTTATTGTCGGTTACTAAAACGAGGTCAGTAGTTTTGCTTGGCCAATGACCAGAGAGCAACTGATAATTTTGCTTCAAGAATGAGCCCTTCTTTTTATTTAAAGCGGTAGGAAAAACAGAGGAACCAATTCCCATCGAACTCATTGCCTGTGAGCGCATTGCTGACATCGACGCACTTTGATCAGGATCTGCATTTGAGAATTGAACGCGCTCTACCTTGCCATTGACTTTAGAAAGCAGGTTTAAATTAACTGCTCTTTGATAGGAAACATTGTTGGCATAGTTAGGATTGATCTTTTTAATGTAGTCAACGTACTTTTCAGTGATCTTGTTAGTATGCTGCGCTTCCTCACTAGGATCCTTTTTCGCCGTGACATAGCCCCGATTTTTAACATTTTTATCTGAATCTTCGTGGTTATTCATCGAAGTCATATCAGTAGCCGTCTGCGAGATTGCAATCGGGTACTTGGCTAAAGCCTTACTCATGGTTGTATTAATTTGCTTTTGAAAACCGTTAGAGATCGAAAGCACGACAGCAATAGAAATAATGCCGATACTGGAGGCAAAAGCAGTTAAAATAGTTCGACCTTTCTTGGTCATAATGTTGGTAAAACTAAGCTTAATTGCGTTCCAGTAAGACATCTTGGTCCGCTTTAGATTGAAAGTATCTTTTTCATCCTCTGGCTTAAAGGACTCGGAATCATGTTGAATCTTGCCATCTTGGAAATTGACGATTCGAGTAGCGTATTTTTCAGCTAATTCCGGGTTGTGCGTAACCATGATGATTAAACGATCCTTAGAAAGCTTCTTGATCAATTCCATGATTTGTACAGAAGTCTCCGTATCAAGCGCACCAGTTGGTTCGTCACAAAGCAAGATATCGGGATCATTGGCAATCGCACGGGCAATGGCAACACGCTGCATCTGACCACCAGATAGTTGGTTAGGGCGCTTGTTGATGTGTTCTTTTAATCCAACTTCAGTCAATGCGGCAATGGCTTTTTCATGCCGTTCCTTTTTACCAACACCGGATAAATTCATCCCCAATTCAACGTTAGCAATGATTGATAGGTGGGGAATCAAATTATAATTTTGAAAAATAAAGCCGACGCTGTTGTTGCGGTAGGCATCCCAATCGGTTTCCTTAAAATTCTTGGTTGATTTGCCGTTAATGATCAAATCACCTTTGTCATAACGGTCAAGTCCGCCAATCACGTTCAACATTGTCGTCTTACCAGAACCACTTGGTCCTAAGATGGCGACAAATTCCTGATCTCTAAACGAGATCGTTACATCATCTAGGGCATGGGTGATATTGTCTCCAACCTTGTATGATTTAAAAATGTGTTTTAGTTGTAGCATTCAGTCCCTCTCTTCTAAATAGTTTTAGATCACACTAAACTTAATATTACCTGTCGCAACTAAGATAGCTTGTAAGATAAAGAATAAAACTATTACTCCCATGATAACGAAATGACGGCGTTTATGCATGACAAACACTCCGGCAAATTCGCGAATGATAGCATTAGGCAGATAGTAAAAACGAGTAAAAGCACCGACACCGTTGGCTTTTAGGCCCACTTCTTTAGCTAAAAGCGCCGCTCTAAAAATATGGTAGTTGTTACTAAAAAATTTGGCTTTAAAATTACTACCGCCAAAGTCTTTAGTAGCTAATCTCTTAGAAAAAAGCATATTTTGGTAGGTGTTTTTGGATTTATCTTCAATTAGCAAGTGGTTAGTCTTAATACCCCGTTTTCGGGCAAATTTTGCCATTGCTACGGCTTCGGGTATCTTTTCATCAGGTCCTTGACCGCCTGACATGATGATAATAGGGCGCTTCCTGCCTTTTTGATATTGGCGGTTAGAGTATTGGATAGCCCGGTTGATGCGAGCTGCAAGGAGCTTAGAAACGCGATCACCGTTAATTAATCCAGCACCTAGTACTATTAAATAATCTTGCTTGTAACGGCGTGGGTAGATTTGATATAAGAGCAGATTGACCAAGAAATTGTATAAAACTAAGCCTAGGTAAATAGCAATAGCTGGAATTGAGGCAAGTAAGACGCTGAGCCAGCGCGGTAAGTATTGTCCTGGGCCGAATAAAAACATCAGACTCAGAATTAAAGCAACGAATCCGAAAATTAATGTTAAAAGGTTAGGCAACGTATGACTCTCGTATTTCCAAACAAAGTAGGCGTTCCAAAATAGAAAAAGCCAAGCGAAGATTAATAGAGCAGTAATTAAGAAAAATGCCGCTAAGACTAATAAATCATAGGCTCGTTGCAAACCGTGACTCGTGCTTTTATGCACCATAACGGTGATCCAAATTACTACTGAAGCAAGAAAAATGGTAAAGAACACGCCATTAATTAAACGACGTGGTTCAACTAGCCATGAGATTAAAAAGACAAAGAACATGACTAGCATGAAAACTGAGATGTAGAAAAATTCGCCTCGTCTCCCAAAAAAGGCGATGATTTCATTCAACATGATGCCCCCTCCTTAGTCATTTTGAGTTATTTCTATTATAATGGAAACAATAGTTAAAAGATGAAAGAATCAAGGTGTTGATAAGAAAATGGCGAAATTTTGGCATTACCTGGGAAATATTGCGGGAGCTATTTTGTCGCTCGCTTTATATATCGAGTTGCAAGTATTTTATTTTTACCCACAAAGAATTAGATTAGATCATATGCGTGCCTTAGTGACCGCGCTGGTAACGGTGATCGTACTCTTCGTAATTTTCAATCTGTATAAGCGGCAATTGAAGGAGCACAATGATTGGGGTTTTAATCAGGCGCCACACTGGGATATGCGAAGAATCGGCATTGCAATAATTGGTTTTGTTCTGATTCTTATTGTCTCAATGGTGATGTTAAGCTTGGTTGGCCGAGGCGTTTCGAATAATCAACAAGCATTGAATAAGATTGAGCTGCATAGTAAGGGCTTGTTTGAAATTATGGTGGTCTTTATTGCGCCGTTTTGTGAGGAAGTCGTCTTTAGAGGGATGTTTTTCAATATTTTCTTCACGAAGAAAAAGATTACGAATAAGTGGCTCGGCATCATTGTTAGTGGCTTCTTGTTCGCTTATATGCATGATCCGATGCTTAGCAAGTTTATCTTTGTATATTGGGGCTTAGGTATGGTGCTAGCTTGGGTCTACATGCAGACGAAGGACTTACGTTACTCGATGCTGGTGCATATGTGTTATAACGCTATGGGCTTTATTTGATAGAGTGAAAATTAGAGTATATAAAAATCCCGTTACATCAAACGTAACGGGATTTTTGATTGCTAGTAAAATTTACTTCTTCATTGCAGCGGCTTGTGCTTCTTCTGGAGTGTTAGATGGGGTTAACTTAATACTATTTTCAACCAATTGAACATCACTTGTTTTGACGTATGCTCCCTTATCATAAATGGTTGTATTGGCACCTACTTCATATGATGCATATTGTATATAGTCTATTTCGTAGCCTTTAGTAAACGGTGAGAGGTGGTAAAATTCTTCTATTTTATTTTCACTTGGAATCCAAATGTAAACTAGCTTATCTACTTTCCACCACTCATAGTTCTTCTTCATTTTTGCATTCAATGATATACCATTACCATTGTACAGGTCGACAGCTTTAGGGAATTTAACAAGTGAGTAGTTTTCTAAATCATAGTTATGAGCGGTTATCTTAGATGCCGGCGTAACTCCCATTGAATATAACCAATTATTGGTTCCCTTAATCCGATAAATTGCCTGATCTCCACCAAATTGTCCAATATAACTAGCTACTTTATCAGCACGACTGACTTTTTCTAGATAATCAACAGTAAACTTCTCTCCTGGAGTCGCTGTTCTAACTTCAATTACTTTACCAGAATTATCAAAAGTAATAATTGGAGTACTGTAATTTGCATCTACAGTTACGGTAGTTTCTTCATTACTTGTTTTAGTATTATTAAAGTTAAAATCGGATATCCTACTAAGCTGCCAGAGGTCTACGATCAAATTACTCTCGGTAATAATTTGTACGATAGCATTCGTAAGATTAGACAAACTAAGCAAGCATTTAACATTGCAAAATTGAACCAAAAATTTGATCGTCAACTTTGGGGTGAAGATATGCCTGCGATGATCATTAACGCTGGTTATGCACCTACTAATAATGACATTACTTTCCCTGCTGCTATTTTTCAAGCACCATTTTACAGTTCTGAGAATACCAGTAGTGAAAACTATGGTGGTATCGGTGCTGTAATTGCTCATGAAATTAGTCATGCTTTTGATCCGAATGGTTCTAAATTTGATGAAAAAGGTAATTTACGTGATTGGTGGTCAAAAGAAGATTTCGAAAAATTTGCTGAATTAGCACAAGCTGAAGTAAAGCTATTTGATGGAATCCAGATTGGAAGAACCAAAGTCAATGGTCATCAAACCGTGGGAGAAAATGTCGCAGATCTCGGTGGATTGACTGCTGCCGTTAAGGCATGTGCCGAAGAAAAAGGTAATTTGACCGAATTGTTTGAAAATTGGGCACGTATCTGGCGTAGAAAGATGGGACCTGAGGTTAGACAGACATTGGCAGAACTTGATCCACATGCTCCTGGAGAGATGAGAGCTAACGTTGCGGCTCAATGTTTGGATGAATTTTATGAAGCATTCAATGTCAGTGAAAACGATGGTATGTGGCTAGATCCAGAGCAACGAGTAAGAATCTGGTAAAATTATTGAAATAATGTTTGACTCCATAGTAAAAGGCTCCAATTGGAGCCTTTTTAGTTATTCAATTTTGTCATTGATTAATTCAGATTTAGATATTTTCTTGAACTTATAAAGCTTCCATAACAGACAAACAATATCAATTACAATGTAGAATAATCCAATCTTAATGCCAGTTTGTAGCCATGACCAGGGAATTAAATTGATAAACTTAAGACCGATTAATAGAATTACACCACCGATGATACTGCCTAATAGATCTTCTTTAATTTTCTTCATCCTATCCCTCAATCATAAAGTATTTTTTAGAAGTATATAATGAGCCAAAATCTAACATTAGTTGCAACGCGTCTGATACAGACACGAGGCGTCTCCTTTCTATTAGGATGTTAGCATGAGTCAAAAATCGCTCATAAGCACCATCTCTTTCAAGGATAGCCACCGCTTCAGCTTTTCTACAGATAAAATTATACTAAATCCAAATATACGTTCACAAGCGAACACGAAAAATCGTTCTCACGTTAGTGGGAACGATTTTCTTTTCCATAAAAAGAACGCAAAATTAGCCAAACAATAGTGGCAAGGACCGCAATATCAAAGCTCCAAATGCCAGGATGAAAACCACTAACTAATGGAATAAAGCCAATAATAGCAACAAATTGATCATGGATAGCAGGTAGGTGTGGATCTTGCATCCAGCCGTAAATTTTGACTGCCATGAAAATAATAGTTATGACCCAGGCAATAATTGCAATGATTGCGGGAATCTTTTTAGCTAAGCGTATTTTCTCTGTAGAATTCATTCATCGTCCTCCCAAATTTGTTTAACATCCTTGAAGACTTCTAATAATTGTTGTGCATGTTGTGAGCAGTTTAATTGTATCAAATTATTGAATATTGCTAGAACGGGCTGTTCATCTCCAGTATGACAATAGTCGATGACCCGTTGTAAAAAGGTTAAGGAGAGATCAAAGAACATGAAATGAGGCGGAAGTTCAACCTTACGCAATTCATCTAATAGCTGTTGTGCATAGTCTAGTTTCTTTTTAAAGATAAAAGCAATAACAGTGTCCGAGAGACCGCCCATAAAGATTGTGAGATTATCCCTCAAATCGTTCACTTGGTCAAAGTTATGAACGATTCGCATAGCGATCTTGAAACCAATTTCGGAATTCAACAAGAAAGGTGAATTGGCAAACAAGATAATATTATATTTTGACCAAACTGTTGTGTGCAGTAGGTAAGAACCAATTCTTTGAATATCAGCAGTGGTCAAGTAATTCTTCCCATCAATTAAAAGCAGTTGGTTACAGACTAGCATAATATTCTTTAATTCAAGGATGTTTTTGCTAGCGTGATATTTAGCTAAATGAGCCTGCACGTATTTACGTAATACGGGAACGTCTTCATCCTTGATTGCCGCAATTATTTCATCAGGCAGTTCAAATTCCGCTTCGATATTTGCACGTTCGGTGAATTCATCTAGCGTAATGTTAATGCGCTTAAGTAACGCAATTGCCGTACTGAATTCTACTTCTACCTGGTTGTTTTCCCAGCGAGAAAGTTTAGAAATTGAACAAATTCCCTGGCACGCCTCAGTTTGCGTGATTTCTTGTTCTTTGCGTAAATCTTTATAAACTGAACCATATTTAAACATGTCATACCTCGATTTGCAGATCTGCAAATTCCTTACATTTTCATTCATTATCCTGCGATACTAAGAACAATTCAAGTAGCGAGGGATAGAAATGAAAAGAGGAATGAAAATGTTAATTTTGACTATTGTAATTATGTTAGTTATCTTAGAAATTTTAAAGGTGCAGGATATGAATAAAGCTAGTTCAGAACAAGTAGTACAAAAAGTTTTAACCAACCGCAAATTTAATCAAGTAAAAGTTGATACCAGTAATGCTAATATTAAAGTCAAACAAGGCAATCATTACCGTATTCTTTTTGAGGGAAGACATAAGTTGCTTCCAAAAGTTGAAGTCAAGAATAAGCAATTAATTGTTGAAGATAAAGATGGCATTAAGGTAGTTAATGGAAATCTCTTTGACTTATTCAAAAAACATTCTGTAGTACCGCAAATTACGATTGAACTGCCAGATGAAAAGTTAAAAAATATTGAAATCGATGATTCTAACGGTAGCGTTACGGTTCAAGGCGTTGCTGTTAGTCAAGGTGAAATTGATCTTTCAAATGGTAATATTATGGTCGATCATAGTACAGCTGACGGTTATGATCTGGATACGTCGAATGGACACGTTGAGATAAATGGTTCAAATAAAGGCGACTCTTACAGCAAAAATGACAAGGCGCGAAGAGTATTAAGTATTGATAATTCAAATGGTGACATAACGGTAAGTTACGGGGGATAGAAATATGATTTACAAATACTCTTCACATTCTAAATTCATCAGCATGATTATCTTCGGCTTAATTGCCAGTATGCAACAGATTATCGTGGCTTATATGGTGCAGGCATTGACTAATATTGCTACGCAAAGAAGCTTTAGTGACTTACCGCAAATTTTGCTAATTGCTGTTAGCGGCTTATTGATTACCTTTTTAGCTTCACTTATTTTCAATCGCTTAAAAACAGGTGCGATTCAGGAAGCAAATACTACTTTACGGCTTGGCATCTTAAAAGGGATGCTTAAACAATCTAGTGATGAAAATACTACTAGCTTAGGTTATCTAACTACAGATTTTAAGCTCTTAGAAACTAATCGCTTTGATGCAGAAATTGAAATTATGATGCAAGCGTACATGATTATTTTTGCATTAGGCTATGCATTGTCGGTTAACTGGTTAGTAACCTTGCTTTTTCTAATAGGTTCATGCTTACCGATGATTGTATCCAGCCTTTTTCAAAAGAAAATTCAAACTGCTTCCGAAAATTGGACCAACGCCAATGATAAGTATGTTAGTCATATCAAGAATTTTTTAACTGGTAGTTCAACATTCAAGTTGTATGGCAAGCAAGATAATGCTGTTAAGAAGAGTAGGGTATTTGTTAACCAATTAGAAGCAGCACTGCGCAAGATGAATTTACTGAACTTGGACACAGTTTCATGGGTCAGCTTGATTGCTAACTTGTTTACCTTTACAGTGCCATTCTTAGTAGGGATTTACATGGTAGTTAATGGACAAACTACATTGGGTGCATTATTTGCAATTGTGCAGTTGTCGAATTCTTTTGTTAATCCAATTTTGACAATTTTAGAGGGTCGCAATAAGTTATCAACTACTAAAAAGATTGTTGCTAAAGCTGAAAAGTATATTGCCGAAGGCAAGAAAACTGAAGACGTTTCTGAAAATGATTTTAGTGAATTGGAAGTGGATGATTTAACTTTAATTAGAAAAGATCAGGAGTTGGCTAGACGTCTTAATTTAAAGATTAAGGCTGAACAAAAAGTAGCAGTTATTGGGCCATCGGGTACCGGGAAATCAACGCTTCTGCAATATTTAATGACAGGAGAATTCGGTCAGGCTAAAGATATTATTTTGAATAATAGCCAAGCTAAGGCTGGAGAATTTGCTAATATCTTTTCATACGCTAGTCAAAGTCCAGTGATTTTTGCAGATACCTTGTGGTTTAATTTGACACTAGGCGCAGATATTTCCCGGGAAATGGTAATGGAAGTCTGCACCAAGTTGGGACTAGACACCATCGTGAAAGAGAAGGGATGGGATTATTCTTTAGGGGATAATGCGGATCAATTATCAGGCGGGCAGTTGGCAAGAATTGAATTAGCTCGGGCCATTTTAATGAAGCGGCCAGTGTTGCTGCTTGATGAAATTAATGCATCCCTTGATAAAAAGACCTCAGATCAGATTCATGATTACTTGTTAGAGTCTGATTTGACCTTTGTGGAAGTAATTCACCATTATGAACCAGAAGAGTTACAGAGATATGATCAAGTAATCGATTTAGAACAGTTTGTTTAAGAATATGAAAAAATCCCCGACGTTTTTGTCGAGGATTTTCTATTTAGAATAGTGATATTTTAGTTGCCATATTTGAAGTTCTGTTGCCGTAACTGAATAAACCATACGATTTTTGTGATTAATTTGTCGAGACCATGCACCGCTTAAATTTGCCTTTAAAGGTTCGGGTTTTCCTTTTCCAGTGAATGGATGGCGTTGACAATCTTTAATGAGGCTATCGATTTTCTTGGAAGTTTTTTTATCTTCTTTCTTCCACTCTAGATATTCATCCCAGGCATTATAGTTAAAATTTACGTTAAGCTTCGTCATCTTTAGTTAGAGCCTCGAATTCTTCTGGAGTTAAGATTTTGTTTCGGGTGTCTTTATTTTCAAACGATTCTTTAGCTTCCGCTAATGCATCACGATTTGCCTTAGTCCCTAGAAGATATGAGGTCTCTTGCCATGAATCATATTCTTTTTGTGAAATAATTACGACGTTTTTGTCTTTAGGACGAGCAACGATAACTGTAGTATCATAGTCATTAATGTCATCAGCAATTTTTTTAAAGTTATTACGTAAGTCACGAGCAGTAACTGCTTTAATATTATTTGGTGTTTGTAACATGTTCCATCATCTCCTAACAGTATTATATTATGTAGGCTAAATTGTGTCTACGTTTTATAATTAAAAAATCTAGTATTCGTTCATAAGCGAACATGAAAAAATCCCCGACGTTTTTGTCGAGGATTTTCTTTTACATAAATTCTTTACTATCTTTTTGTTTCTTAATGAAATAATTCAAAATAAATGGTGAAAGTACCGTTGTAACGATGATTACCAAAATCAAGCTTGAGTAAATATCTTCAGGGAAGAGGTGATGGGTAATCCCGATCTGTGCCACGATTAAGGCAACTTCACCACGAGAAATCATACCGGCACCTACAATGTTACCCTCATTCTTAGTAAAGCCGAAGACTTCACTTGAGTATTTACCAGCCCAGAATTTAGATAAGAGAGCTAAGATTGTCATTACGATAATGAACCAAATATCCTTGAAGAAGCTCTCAAAGGTCATTGAAAGACCGATGTCGGCAAAGAATACCGGAATAAAGATCGCATAACCGATTGCGGAAACTGAAGAGTGAACTTCTTTATATTGTGGCGTTTGTCTAATAGCCAAGCCACCAAAGAATGCGCCTACAACGGCAGATAATCCAACAAAGTCGGCAGCCCAAGCCATAGTTAAAGCTAAGACAAGCGAACCGATAACTACAGAGTAGTCAACATCGATTTTTTCGGAAGCCTTCATAAAGTATGGGGCAACGAACTTAAAGATGACCCAAACAACTACAAAGTAGACAATTTCAATCAAAATATTGATAAAGAAGTTGTTAGTTAAACCGCTCTTACCGCCTTCGTGACTGAAAGTAGTGAACAAACTTAAAACAACTACGGCTAAGATATCATCAACTACAGCCGCACCTAAAATTGCTGTACCGGCACGGGTATGAAGTTGTCGTGCTTCTTGCAATACTACAACCGAAATTGAAACACTGGTTGCCGCAAAGACAATTCCGATAAAGAGTGCCTCAAGTGGCTTCATACCGAAGAAGTAGCTGGCAATTCCCATGAAGACAACTGGTAAGATAACCCCGACACTAGCGACGGTGAAACTTAATTTGAAGTATTTCTTTAGTAAATCGAGGTCACTTTCCAGGCCTGCTAAGAACATTAACAGGATAACCCCGAATTCTGAGAATAGACTGACAATATCGTTTGGCGTTACCCAATTTAGGATAGCTGGTCCAAGTAAGATTCCTGACAATAATTGTCCGATAACTGCAGGCATATTAAAGCGAGCAAAGAGCTGACCTAATAAGACTGTAGTTAATAGGATTAAGATTAATTCCCCTAAAAAATGCATGTATTCCCTTTCTATAAAAAAGCAAAAAGCCTTCAAGGTGCCTCTTGACCCAAAGAAGCAAATCTTGAAAGCTTTTATTCTGATAAAAACCCAACCACTAAATGAAATATTCAGTTGAGTTTAATTTTAATATTTTCCTAAACTAGATGCAAATTAGGTTGCAATTAAATCAATCTTCGCGATAACTTTTTTCTTTGCCAAACGGTTCTTCTTTAATATAAACTGTCCATTTTCCGTTTGATTTTAGGGCACTGATTGAATATTTATAAGGCGTTTCTAGATCATCATGTTTGCCTATCTTATATCCAATGTTTTTTGATTAGAAAATGAACTTTTATATTCATAAATGTGAAAGAATTTTATTCGAGCTTTTACGGGCTCAAGACTAATTGCATTTTACTGTATGCAATATTTTCTTGATGATTAACGTATAACTCGTAACTAGAATTAAGTACACAGAAAAGAATAGGTGGAACGATGAGTATCAAAAGTATTATTGATATTATTTTAGTTTTCATCTTCAGATATGGTACTCCTTGGTGATGCTTAGAAATTATGCTAAGAGAATTACTTATAATGATGTGGTCTCTTTCTTTAAGATTATAATATGATACCTTTAGAGTTAAACAATTTAATAAAATAAAAAGCTCTAGAATCATCTCGACTCTAGAGCTTGTATTTTGTTAATATCTAATTTTTACTTACTCTTCCAAACCAAATTGCTTGTTGCTTGGCTTAGTCTTAGCAAGAAGTCCCAAACTGATAGTGATCATGTCGACAACTTCCTGTAAGATAGCACCCCAAAAGGCAGGAATGACACCGGTGAAGGCGATCAATTCGATGATGATAACCACACCAATAGCAGTTAAAACATCGATGTTGGCAACCTTCATTGTATGTTTAGAAATAGCAACCGCATCATTAACCTTAGATAAATCGTTAACCATGATAACGGCATCGGCACTTTCACTGGCAGCTGTTGCGCCTTTAGCACCCATAGCGATACCGACATCAGCGGCAGTTAAACTTGGAGCATCGTTAACACCGTCACCAGTCATAACGACAGGACGCAAGTCTTTTGGTACTTCCTTGATAGCCTTAATCTTTTCAGCTGGTAAAAGATCGGCACGAATATCAGTAATGCCAGCTTTTTTACCAACCTTTTCAGCAACTTGCTTGTGGTCACCAGTAAGCATCATGATGTCTTCTGCACCTTGGCGCTTCAACTTCGCAATTGTATCAGCCGTTTCTGGACGAATTTCATCCATCATAGTAATGTAACCGGCAAATTTGCCATCGACTGAAACGAAGACAGCAGTTGAAGTTACGTCAATCTTTTCATGATTAGGATCTACGAAGCTTAATTTACCCACCTTAACATGCTTGCCATTGACGTCACCTTCAACACCTTGAGCGGTAGTTTCCTTTAAGTTGGTAACTGGCTTGATTAACTTGCTGTCAGTAGCCTTAACCAAAGAACTGGCAATAACGTGGCTAGATTGTTGTTCAACACTAGCAGCTAAGCTTTGTAATTCTTCTTTTGAAAGAGCATCGCCTTCAGGGATGATTTGGTCAACCACCAATTGATTTTCAGTTAAAGTACCAGTCTTATCAAAGGCAAAAGTCTTAGCACGAGCTAACTTTTCAAGAGTTGGACCTGACTTAACAATAATGTGGTGAGCTGACATTGAACTCATACCACTGACTAAAGCAACAGGAGCTGCGATCAAAAGTGGACATGGAGAAGCAACAACCATAACTTCCGCAAATCTTGTAGCATCCCCAGACACTGCCCATGCAACACCACCAATAATCAATGAGATGATGGTAAATGGAACGGCGTAACGGTCGGCCATCTTAACGAACTTAGCTGGTTGAGCTTGTGATGACTTAACCAAAGCGACAATTGACTGATATTCTGAGTCCTTAGCAGCCTTAGTAACCTTCATCTGGACGGCAGCATCACCGTTAACGGAACCAGACATCAAGTCATCGCCTGGCTTTTTAGCAACAGGAACAGATTCACCGGTCAATGATGATTGGTCAAAGTTTGATTCACCTTTAACAATTTCACCATCAACTGGAACTTGTTGACCTGGTTTAATTAAAACAATGTCACTGATTTTCAAATCATCAACATTGACTTCGGTAATCTTGCCGTTGATTAACTTGTTGGCGATTCTAGGAGTATTGTTCAAAAGGGAACGCAATTCCTTGCTGGCTTGACCTGTAGCGTAGTCCTCCAGAGTTTCACCACCAGTAGACATTACCAAGATCATCCATTCAGCCCAATAATTGTTGATTAAAATAGTAGAAACAATCGCAATTACGGCTAAAATATCGACACCGTAACGGCCGGATTTCCAGTCATTGAATATTTCCATTAACAAAAGAACGGAAATCCAAATACCCAAAATGTCGATGATAATTGCTTGCGGATTCATTTGCAATTTAAGAATTGGCGTTACAAATAGAGTAGAAGCATGTAAACCAAATTCAAAAATTAAACTTATTACCCCGGCAATTAAAACGACAATAAATTTCCATTGACGTTTCATATGTATAGCCTCCAAAAAAGTAAATATATCACTCTACTCAAAACATTCTAACATTCTTTTACCATAAGAATACGTAAATAGAATTCTATTTTTCTTCATTAAAAAAGGCAGTCCATAATAGACTGCCCGTGGGTTATTTTATTTTGATTGATTTGTAGTGCTTATCATATGTATGGGTAACATAGTTAAAGGCTTTGATCCACTCTCGTCTAGTAAGTAATCCTTGGAAAACGCCGCGGTCATCGACGACCGGTAAAAAGGCGTTGTTAATCAATAAATGAAGCTGCGCCTCTAGCGTAGTTTCGACAAAATTTATTTTATCGAACTTGGTTTGCATGACATCTTTAACCTTTAATTGATCTAAAGGTGCGGTAGAAATTTCTTCATTCGTTAGCATCTTGTCTGTAATCATCGCTAAACTAAGCAGACCAACCACTTTTTTATCTTTATCTAAAACTGGAATTTTAGAATATTTAACTTTAGTAAGGATTAAAAAGGCATGATATAAAGGATTGTCATCTTGAACAAAGGCAATCCGGCTAGCTGGAATTAAAAACGAACCTGATTTTTCTTGAATTAAGTGTTTGATTGATGGTGAAAACATATTTGCGCCTCTTTTCTATCTTAAGTATACAGGAAAAAAGGAAAAGGCCCGCAAAATTTTGCGGACCTTATTAGTTTCATCTACTTTGGAGGAGTAAGAATGAATGAAATAAAAAAGTGGGAGTATGTAACAAGTTTCTACCGCCTTGTTACATTTTTTATAATACAGGCTAAATGTGAATTAAAAATGTTCAAATTCTTATGAAAAGGTAAAGATTTGCTTGTGAAGTATTTAAGAAATTGATTTTGGACATAAGAAAAGCCCACGCAACGCACGTGAGCCGAAAGGGATAGATATGAAATTGACTAATTGGAGTAAGTCAATTCTTTTTATTTTCATTATTTACTTGGAGGAGTATGAATGAAAAACAAAAAAGTTGAGTTGTAATAAGAAAGATTGTTTTCTTCCTCACTACATTACATAGTATAACCTTAAATTGTGAAAAAAGTGTGACGAAATAAACTTTATTTTCGAAAAATCTATATTTTTAATGAAAATTCGTGGCAGATTAGTAAAAGTATAATGAATGTGGCTATAATGTTAGACATGTCAAAAAGGTAAAGAAAGGAACAGTTCGGTGAAAAAATTTGGAAAGTTTGTTTTGCAATTGATAATAACTGTTCTCATCCTAGTAGGTGTCGGAACAGGCGGCTATTTTGGCTATCAATGGTTGCAGAAACAAGAGATGCTGCGAGAGCGTCCTAAAGTAGTAAAAGCTAATGATGGAACAAATACGAGTGCAGCTTGGCATAATTTCAAAAACTATCAAAAAGCTTTACGTGAAAACTATCCTTTTATTAATAAAGTATCTACTTATGTTCCGCCGAGGACATGGGACGGAAAAGATTTTATTATTCCAGGACTGATTTCAACTAAGGCCTACAATTTTAAAACTAAAAAATACGATGTAGCAACTGCAATGACGCCTCAAGGAATCGCGGTAGCGAGCAAGTACATTTTAATTACTGCCTATGACGGGGATCATGTTCATGCTTCTGTTATCTATGTTTTAGATAAAAAGACGGGTAAATATATTAAGACAATTCAAGTTCCAGGTAGGCCGCATTTAGGCGGTATTGCATATGATCCCGTTGCTAAAAATATTTGGATTACAGGTTCATTAGGTAAGTCCTCAGCTTTAGCCGCATTTTCATTAAAAGAAATGAAAGAATATAAGCCAGGAAGCAGAATTCCAATTAAATATGATCACCAGATTGCAATTCCAGCAGTTGAAAAAGCATCTGCAGTTACCTATTATGACAGTCAATTATTTGTTGGATTCTTCAATATGTATGGACGCGGCAAAGTTGCGGCATATCGAATTGCTCGTAGCGGCAAAAACAAAGGTTCAATTACTAATAATGAAGTGAAATCTGTTACGGGTACGCTGCAGTGGTCAGATCCAACTGGCGAAACTAGCATGGATAAGCAGATTCAAGGGATTGCAATTTATCAAAATAAGATCTTCTTGAGTCAGTCATACGGTAGCGGTAGTTCTAAGCTGTACGTTTTCCCAACTTCTGCCTTAAATGCACTAGATGAAAAGAATGCGGAGTTAGAACTAGAAATGCCGCCATATTTGGAGCAGATTACAGCTTATAAAGGGCAACTACTTTGTCTATTTGAATCCGCGTCGCAGCAATATGCTAAGCCGAATGTTGTAGTAATGGATCGGATTTTATCCATCAATATTAATGCGTTGTTTGGCAATTAGGATGAAAGGAAACAAGCGATGAATCTCAATTACCGTCAAAAGGAAATCTTTTGGTTGCGTTTTGCGGGCTGGTTTTGCCTGCTGCCTGCAACAACGTATCTGTATTTGTATCAAAATCTACACTCATGGTTTTGTTTAGGCGAATTAATCATTATCGTATTGTTTGCAGCGTATATTTTGGCCACGGCAAAAAGCGATCGTTGGACTGATCCTAAAAATATGATGCGACTATTGATCTTTGCTTTAATTTTTGTTGCGGTAATTATAGCCATTCCGCTGTACTTCGCATACCGCAATTGTAAAAAAACGCAATAATAAAACGCTTTCCGTATATTTTTATGCAGCTTTAATTTAAGAAAAAGTTTAAATTTGTTAAAATGTATAACGATGATGCGCTGATTGTTGCTATTTGTAGTAATATAAGACAAAGTAATAAAATGTTACAAAAATATTACTTGAGGGAGAAACAATGGATAAGAAATCGAAAATTGATTCTCGAGGCAAACGCGTCGGTATGTTTGTCTTGAAAACGATTGTTTATTTTGGAATCCTGATGGCCCTTATTTATTTGTATGAATATAGTGGACTTACTTCAGTTCATTTCATTTATAACGAATTTTAAGGTAGGTGCTGTCACATGATTCAAGATGTTATTAAGAGAATAGATGAGATAGCTGAACAAGAACCAGATCGTGTTGTTTACGACTATCTTGGTAAAACCAATACATATGGCGAACTTAAGCAGCGTTCCAATGCGTGGGCACACAAGATTGCTGCGATGGATATTCCAGATCATGCTCCAATCATGATCTGGGGTGGTCAAACTTTTGAAATGGTTGCTAGTTTCCTTGGCTGTGTTAAGTCAGGTCACGCATATATTCCAATTGCTAGCTACTCAAACGCTGAACGTTTGACTATGATCCAAGATGTTTCAAAATCACCAATGGTTTTGGAAATTGATCCATTGCCAGATGTTGATTTGTCTGATGTTCAAGTGCTTAAGGCTAGTGAAGTTGAAGATGGCGACTTTACTGTTAATGAAGACGATTTTGTCGAAGGCGACGATAATTACTACATTATCTTTACTTCAGGTACAACTGGTAAGCCTAAGGGTGTTCAAATTAGTCATGACAATTTGCTTAGTTTCGTAAACTGGGAATTATCAGACTTCAATTTGCCAGAAAATCCAAGCTTCTTGGCACAAGCACCGTATTCTTTCGACTTGTCAGTTATGAGTCTTTACCCAGCACTTGTTTCTGCTGGTAAGTTAGTGGTACTTCCACATGATGTTACTCAAAACTTTGGTCAATTATTCCAGACTTTGCCAAAGATGCAATTCAACGTATGGGTATCTACACCATCATTTGCACAAATGTGCTTCTTAGATAAGACTTTTGATAGTGAACATCACCCAGATTTGACTCACTTCTTATTCTGTGGGGAAGAATTACCACACAGTGAAGCAGACATGCTTAAGAAGAAATTCCCTACTAGTCATATTTTCAATACTTACGGCCCAACTGAAACTACAGTTGCTGTTACTCAAGTCGAAATTACTGACGAAGTACTTGAAAAGTATGACCGTTTGCCAATTGGTAAAGTTAAGGAAGATACTAAGATTACAATTGATACTTCAAAGGGTGATAAACCTGGCGAAGGTGAAATTATCATTAACGGTCCTAGCGTTTCTAAGGGTTACATGAATAACCCAGAAAAAACGGAAGCTGCTTTCTTCCATAAAGATGGCGAAAAGTATGCTAGCTACCGCAGTGGGGATGCCGGATTCTTTGATGGCGATATGCTATTTTATCGCGGTAGAATTGACTTCCAAATTAAGTTCAATGGTTACAGAATCGAACTTGAAGAAATCAACTTCTACTTAACTAAGAATAAATACGTTCGTTATGGCGTTGCGGCACCTAAATACAATAAAGACCACACTGTTAAGCAAATCGTTGCAGAAATCGAATTAAAGGAGGGCGTAGCGCGTCAGCACTCAGAAGCTGCTTTAACTAAGGAAATTCGTGAAGATTTAGCTAAGAACGTTATGCCTTACATGATTCCACAACGTTTTGTTTACCAAGATAAATTGCCAATTTCTCAAAATGGTAAGGTAGATATCAAAGCGGTTATTAAGGAGGTTAATAAGTAGTGAATTTTAATTTCATTAACTTACAACCTTATTCAAATCCGCAATATTTCATTTATTTGATGATTGCTTTAATCCCAATCATTTTGGGATTATACTTCGGTCATCGTTTCAAGACATATGAAGCAATTTTCTCAATTGTTTTCTTATTCTTGATTTTTGATGGTAGTCACTGGCAACAAGGGGTTAACTTATTAATCTGGCTGGTTTATGAGTTTATTTTGACCTTTGCTTATCAGTATTATCGTCATCACGGTAAAAATAAGACTTGGGTATTTAGCTTAGCAGTAATTCTGGCAATTATTCCATTAGCTGCAGTTAAATATTTAACTGCTTTTCCTGATAATTCCATCGGCTTTGTAATTGGGTTCTTAGGTATTTCATATGTAACCTTTAAGACCGTTCAAGTTATTATGGAAATGCGTGATGGTGCGATTAAGAAGGTAGATCCTGTAACTTATGCAAGATTCTTGCTCTTCTTCCCAACCATTTCATCAGGTCCTATTGATCGTTACCGTAGATTTAAAAAGGATTATGAAAAGGTTCCTACAAGGGATGCATATATTACTGATTTGCAATATGCAGTAAGATATTTATTCCAAGGCTTTTTATATAAGTTTGTTATTGGTTGGTTCTTTGGTACTTATTGGTTACCAAAGATCACTGCCTCTGCATTAGCAGTCGGCAATGCAAATGGTGGTTTGAAGCTTTCATGGTGGGTACTTGCTTACATGTATTGTTACAGCATGTACTTGTTCTTTGACTTTGCAGGTTATTCATTATTTGCCGTATCAATTTCATACTTCATGGGTATTCATACCCCAATGAACTTCAATAAGCCATTTATTTCTAAGAACATTAAAGATTTCTGGAATCGTTGGCATATGACTTTGTCATTCTGGTTCCGTGACTACATCTATATGCGATTCACTTTCTTTGCAATGAAGAAAAAATTGTTTAAGAATCGAATTAGATTGTCACAAGTTTCTTACTTCTTGCTCTTCTTAATCATGGGCTTTTGGCACGGACTTACTTGGTACTACATTGTTTATGGTATTTTCCATGCGACAGCAATCTGTATCAACGATGCTTGGCTCAGATTTAAGATAAAGCATAAGAAACAAATTCCACATAATAAGTTTACTGAATGGTTCGCCATTTTCTTAACCTTTAACGTAGTTTGCTTCAGTTTCTTGATTTTCTCAGGATTTCTTAGTCAACTATGGTTCGGTTGGAAATAAGCTTATATAATATGGAATGATATTAATTAAGTATTTGTGTTGAATAGAGGTATTAATTATGGACACTAAACAAGGCGTATTAGACATTTTAAACGATTTAACTGGTGAAGATTTATCAGATCAAATGGATGAAAACATCTTTGACAATGGTTTGATGGACTCAATGGCAAGTGTACAAATGCTTTTGAGCTTACAAGAAAAGTTTGATATTGATGTTCCTGTTTCAGAATTCAACCGTGCTGAATGGGATACTCCAAATAAGATTGTTGCAAAGGTGGAAAGCTTAGAAAATGAGTAATAAACGCCGGCTGTGGCAAATTTTTGGCCCAGTTATTTGCGCTTTTATCCTTTTATTAGTTGTATTCCTTATTCCCTGGGAAAGAACTTTTTCTAAGCAAACAATCTATGAAGCTGCTGCTTCACAAAATACTACTGTCTTTAAGGGCAGTACAATGAAGCAAGAAGCTTTTGATGACGGCTATGTACCTTTCTATGGTTCAAGTGAATTATCAAGATTTGATCCATTGCACCCTAGTGTAATTGCGGAAAAGTATCATAGAAATTACCGTCCATTCTTGCTTGGTGGTCCAGGTAGTCAATCTTTGGCTCAGTTTTTGGGGATGCAAGGCACAGCTAAGCAACTTAAGAATAAAAAGGCTGTTGTGATTATTTCACCACAATGGTTTACCAAAAAGGGTCAAGATCCTAATGCCTTTGCTTTGTATTATTCACCACTTCAAGCATGTAATTTCTTGTTAAGTGCTAAGAATAATAAGACTGATCGTTACGCTGCTAAGCGTTTGCTTGAAATGCCAGACGTTAAGGGCGAAATTAAGAATAGTCTTCAGCAAATTGCGGAAGGTAAGAAACTAACCACTTTCCAAAAGTTTTACTTAAACAATCGTCGTAGAATGCTCAGTAATGAAGATAACTTCTTCAGCGCATTCCAGTTGCGCGATCGTGTAAATAAGATTCAAAAGAAAGCTAAAGTTTTACCAAGTGCATACTCTGTTAAGGCTTTGAATAAGGTCGCTGCAGAACAAGCTGCAATGCATACTAATTCAAATAACTTAGGAATTGACAATACTTTCTATAGAACTCGTTTGCCTAAGAAGATATTGAAGCGTTTGAAGGGTAGTCAACGTAATTTCGACTATGTTCACTCAGTTGAATATGGTGACTTCCAATTAATGCTGGAACAATTTGCTAAGCAACATACTAATGTATTGTTCATTATTCCTCCAATTAACGGAAAATGGATGAAGTACACTGGTTTATCAGAAAAGATGTACCAGGAATCTGTTGCTAAGATTGAACACCAACTTGTTAACCAAGGTTTTGAAAATGTAGTAGATCTTTCAAAACGTGGTAATGAAAAGTACTTCATGGAAGATACTATTCACTTAGGTTGGAAAGGATGGGTTGCAGTTGATCAAGCTGTTAAGCCATTCATGGAATTACCAAATAGACGTTACAACTACTACATGTCTAACTACTACTACTCTAAGAAGTGGCAGAATAAAGACGATGTTAAGAGCGTCGATTTGACTAATAAGAACAGTTTAAAAGCAAAGTAGTGCGCCAGGCTATTGATCGTTTAGGCATTAAAGGATCTGTCTTGGTAACAAGCAACAGAAAACCTTTACTTGAGTACGCTACAAATAATAGTACTGACACTAGTTATTTGATTAATTCAGTGCAAAAATCAATGACTGCTGCGATGGTCATGCGTGAGGTACAAAAGGGAAAGCTGAGTTTAGATGATCCACTTTCTAAGTTTTACCCTAACGTAGATGGTGCAGATAATGTCAAGATTAGCAACTTATTAACCATGACTTCTGGATTAGATCTAGAAACTGATCAACAATTGGGGACACCGGAATTTATTTCAGATGAAGCCAATATTGCTCACGATGCAAAATACACTGTGTTTGACGGTAGAAAGTTAGGCAAGTGGCATTATACAGCTGTAAACTACATTTACCTTTGTGGTATCTTGTCTAAGCTTGAACATAAGTCTTATGAAAAACTATTCCGTGAGACTTACATCAAGCCGCTTAAGTTAAAGCAAACCGAATTTTTATGGTCAAGCATGACTAAGTTGAAATCTGCAGGCTGGGTTCCAGGCTACGAAAGAAGTTCTGGTCAATTCATGAGAGTTGATCATGATCAGGCTGTGAAGGATGCACATAATGAATTAGGTGCAGGCTCTATTGTGATGTCTAATGCTGATTTAGCAAAAACGATTGAGTATATCCTACATGGTAAATTACTGACTAAAGAAAGCAGAAAAGTGCTTTTCAAGGGTAAGGCACCGTCATACTACAATGGTGGTTTTTATAACTTGAAGAAGTACAAGGCAGCTAATGGTGCTGGTGAAGGTTATTACACCTTCTTGCGTACTACCAAAGGTGCTAAGGACATGATTATTATTCAGGATAATCACACTGCTCATGGCGAATTTGGTAAGATTAAAAAGAAAGTAAACCGCATTATGTCGATAATGCTGCACTTTAATTAAAGAGAAAGGACGAGGCGTTGAGCCTCGTCTTTTTTGCGTATGTAAGTGAATTTGTTTAATATATAGCTAATACTATTTTAAATTATAAATATATAGAATAAAAAACAGCTTGTGGTCTATAATTTAAGTGAATCATAAAAGCGATTTAATTGGAAAGCGCGAATATTATGGCAACTTTAGTTACATATGGTGTATTTGTTTTTATTGCAATAATGGGTATTGTTCAAATTTTAATTAGTAATTCTGTTATGAAGCAAACTGCTGGTAATAAAGGATATAATGCTGCCAACGTTGGACGCAATAGTAGAAGAATCGGTTATGCTTTAATTATCATAGGCATTGGGCTAATCATCTTATGATCTGCTGGCAATGCCAATAATGGTGCTATCTATAAGTGGACTGCAATTGTTGCAGGAATTTTTGTAACAATTATCGGAATTTATAACGCTTGGCAAATTCACAAATCTATTAATGCTGAGCATCCCCTCAAAGAAGGTAAAAACGC
>SKEM01000045.1_pt1 | contig 95421 bp, 79 predicted proteins | sample 4826731 | NCBI WGS metagenome assembly SKEM01 (sample SAMN11008809, study PRJNA524170) | human gut metagenome | biome: Human fecal sample; material: Feces; isolation source: fecal sample from pouch patient p37 | host: Homo sapiens | place: Israel: Tel-Aviv | collected 2015-07-27 | reverse complement strand
CCATTTCTTTAAGAAAGTAAGATCCCTGAGAGAAGATCAGGTAGATAGGTCAGGAGTGGAAGTGCAGTGATGTACGGAGCGGACTGATACTAATCGATCGAGGACTTAACCAAAAATTGATTCACGGTTGATAGAATGTTTCTGATCCAGTTTTGAGTGAACGACGTTTACTCAATTAAATACTAGTGTGGTGGCGATAGCGAGAAGGATACACCTGTTCCCATGTCGAACACAGAAGTTAAGCTTCTTAGCGCCGATTGTAGTGAGGGGTTGCCCCTTGTGAGATTAGGACGTCGCCACGCGGTTTATTCCGGCATAGCTCAGTTGGTAGTAGCGCATGACTGTTAATCATGATGTCGTAGGTTCGAGTCCTACTGCCGGAGTTTCTCGAAAGAGAATAATTATAGAGTATTGGGCCTTTGTGCTCCTATCTTGGAGAGTTGTCCGAGTGGCCGAAGGAGCATGATTGGAAATCATGTAGGCGGGTATTCCTGTCTCAAGGGTTCGAATCCCTTACTCTCCGTAGCAATGTTTTTTATTGGCCCGTTGGTCAAGCGGTTAAGACACCGCCCTTTCACGGCGGTAACACGGGTTCGAGTCCCGTACGGGTCATTTAATTAAAGATATGGAGGTTTAGCTCAGCTGGGAGAGCATCTGCCTTACAAGCAGAGGGTCAGCGGTTCGATCCCGTTAACCTCCATTCGGTTCCGTGGTGTAGGGGTTAACATGCCTGCCTGTCACGCAGGAGATCGCGGGTTCAAATCCCGTCGGGACCGCCATTTAATTGAAAACTTTAAACTATTATATATGGCGCGGTAGCTCAGTTGGTAGAGCAACGGATTGAAGCTCCGTGTGTCGGCAGTTCGATTCTGTCCCGCGCCACCATGGAGGAGTAGCGAAGTGGCTAAACGCGACGGACTGTAAATCCGTTCCTTAGGGTTCAGTGGTTCGAATCCACTCTCCTCCATTTGTTTCAGGGGCATAGTTTAAAGGTAGAACAGCGGTCTCCAAAACCGTTAGTGTGGGTTCAATTCCTGCTGCCCCTGTTTTCATTATTAATATGGCGATCGTGGCGAAGTGGTTAACGCACCGGATTGTGGCTCCGGCACTCGTGGGTTCGATTCCCATCGTTCGCCCTTGTAATTATTGGGGTATAGCCAAGCGGTAAGGCAAGGGACTTTGACTCCCTCATGCGTTGGTTCGAATCCAGCTACCCCAGTTTTCTTAGAAAAGTTTCAGGAAACTCTCTTGAAAAATGCTTGTTCTAAGAAGAAAACAATAGTATAATGGCGGTATAGCCAAGTGGTAAGGCAGAGGTCTGCAAAACCTTCATCACCGGTTCAAATCCGGTTACCGCCTTAGTACTAGAATAGTTATTGACATGCCGGCGTGGCGGAATTGGCAGACGCGCTGGACTCAAAATCCAGTGCCCTCACGGGCGTGCCGGTTCGACCCCGGCCGCCGGTATAAAGAGCTAAGATGGTTATTTCATCTTAGTTTTTTATTTGAAATTGAATAGGGTAATGGCGGATGTGGCGAAGTGGTTAACGCATCGGATTGTGGCTCCGACACTCGTGGGTTCGATTCCCATCATTCGCCCTAATGAAGACTCAGCAGAAATCTGTTGAGTTTTTTTTTGATTCACAACTTGACTCTCCAACAATGTGATGGTTTAAAATAGAAGTATTATTTCAAGAAAGAGTTCATTTCTGGAGGGTCAAATGTTGAAGAAAATGCTGCTAGTTTTGGATGGTCAAACCGGGGTACTTGATAGAGGGATTCATAAGAAAAACCAAATAATTTCAAATATCAATTTACTTATCGATAAATTTGATACTATTCAACAACCAATCCTTTTTACCCGACACACGAATAAAACTTCATTAGTTGCTGAAACAGGTTCATGGGAGCTCGTTTCTACCATTAGATGCCCAGAAACCCCGATTTACTTTAATAAGAAAAGAAGCAATATTTTTGCGGAGGAGAATTTTATAGAATTATTAAAAAGGCTGAATATACAAACGATATACATATGTGGATTTGTTACAAATGGCTGTGTGCAGGCCGCTTGTCTAGAGAGTCAATCGAGAGGTTTTGAAACGTTTCTATTAGAAGATGCTCATAGTACGTTTGTTAAGAATGCCGAAAAAGTAATTGATTCATGGAATCAAAAATTAGCTGAAGCGGGTATTGAAGTGTCGAAAACCCATGAAGCAATAGAACAATTGGCAAACGATTAGCAAAACTCAGTACTGCAAAAAAATAAATCAACAATGTCATTGACTTGAGACGTTCGACATTCACGAAGGCTTATTCTCCGGGTCTTCTTAATAATACAAACGGATAAACTAGATTATAATGTGACAAAAATGCTTTCTTAGGCTTAACTATTAATGAGTAGTGATCAACTAGTCAAAGGCGCATTATTGTTCCGAACGAAAATACTTAATCCCAATCCTGGCATATAGATGATCCCGAATAAAGCGATCCACCAAATGTATTCTTTGGCATAAGTCAGGAGCCAGTCATTGGTCCCGAGTAAACGGCAAGTCGTCATTGTGATAGCTATTTCCAGCATGATAAAGGGATAGACGATATTGATGGTGCCTAATCCCATTTCGCCAACGCCTTGTCCAACGAAAATACCATTAACGATATTGTACAGGGACGAGACGACCATACCGATAACGGCAGGTATAGCAAAGCGGGCGAATTCTTTGCGGATGTTGGGAGTGACGTGTCGAGTTTTTGGCATATGAAAACCTCTTAGATGACAATGCCAAACAAAAAAGGATAAGCGAATCCTTTTTCGTGATGATAAATCATCTTAAAAAAATTTCGCTTATCCGGTATTTCCGATTACCTCCGCGTTCACCTAAAGTTTAGCAACTTTGAATTTGAAAACGCTAATCAATTTTTATTTTGTAAATTTTTTTCCACGGACTTAACCGACGATTAATTAACCTTTAAAATTATACAATGGTCGGATGATTTCTTTTACTTCCATTGTTTCGTGCAGATCAGTCAGTATCTGTTTCTTTGATTTATACGCTTTAGGTGCTTCGTTTAGCGTTTTTTTAGAAACAGAGGTCGTCCAAACATGCCGCATCATACGCTGGTAGTTTTCCAGCCTGATTGATGCTCTAGCTTGAGAGCGGCTCATTGTGCGACCAGCTCCATGGGGCCCGGATTGATTCCATTCGTCATTGCCTTTTCCGACACCAATAATAGAACCGTCCTTCATATTTAAAGGAACAATCATTTTCTCGTTTTTTCTAGCAGAATCCGCCCCTTTACGTAAAATCATATGCTTCAAATCAATATAATTATGGGGACTGTCAAAGCTTTCAATAACCTGCTTTTCCCATTTCATTGCTTTTAAAATCGTCTGCGCCATGCTTTGACGATTAAATACCGCGTATTGCTGTGCAATCTGCATATCTGACAGGTAATTCTCCAAATCTTGATCTGACACATAAGATAAATCATAGGGAATTTTTATTTCTTCCCGTTGCTGAATCAAATCCGCTTTTTCATCAGGTTCATTCGCTGCTTTTGCTTGCAGTTTTAAATCTTGCCGCATTTGTGTCAGCTTTTGATAGGCGATTTCCTGATGGTATTCGGCGATCTCTTTGCCTAAAACGCGGCTGCCACTGCGAATAACCAAATAAAATCCATCACTGCCTTCATTGACCTCGATGAAATGATTGCCACCGCCTAATGTTCCTAAGCTTTGTAGGGCCCATCCGCGATGAATCGGCGCCTGAATGTTTTCTAAGGGAAAACTATATAAAGGCTTGCTGTGAGAATGGTGTCCACTGGGAATCCGATTACGAATTATTCTATCTAATTTATCGAAATTCAGTTTGACACCTTTTCTAAATTTAGTTACATTTAGTCCGCAGCCGATGTCTACGCCGACAAGGTTGGGAACGACCTGATCCTTTATTGTCATCGTCGTCCCGATAACGCTGCTTGAGCCGCTGTGAGTATCTGGCATGATTCGAATTTTGGCATCTTGTGCGAATTTTTGATTGCATAGAGTCATGATTTGACCGACTGTACTGTCAGTTAAAATGTCGGTATAGACTGTTGCTGTATTGTATTTTCCTTTAATTGTTAACATATTGAATCCTCTCTTTGAGGAATCAATCGATCCCTCAGTTAATTTGTATTATTCTCTGATTTTCTTCTTTTTCCACTCATAGGAAACACCTCCATCAATGTTGTTGATTATTCATGTTTGTAGGTCGTCGATAACTCAACGGCAGGGAAGTTCACTTTTGTGCGCATATCATTCTGCTAGATATTTTGTCCTCAATATTTGTTGAAAAGCGACGATTAAACACTCATACTTTACAAACTGCAAAAAGCAGAACATGCAAAAAAACTGCCAATCATCGGATTGACAGTTTCACAAATAGGCTTTATTTACGAATACAGAGAGTCTATGGATGAAGACTCTCTGTTCGGATAAAACGCATCAAACAGATCAATCGATTGTATTTGGTTTATTTTGATAGTCTTACTCATCTTGCTCTCTCCCTTCCTTAAATTCTTTTTCATCCTATCATTCTTAAATATCGAGTGTCAAGGCTATTTAGTCTTACTCTTTAGGTTTCACCGGAATTAAAACTTCAAAAACTTGATCTTCGGGATGTTCCGAGGTCGTTTCATCCTGCCATAGCAATTCCCAGATATCACCGTTTAACTCCAAGTTATTCTCCTTCAGGTAATTTCTGAGGCGATTATTAAAAGTATTAATATGGTGAATCTCGTCCTTCATAAACCCAGAAACATAATCTCCAGCTGGTCGTTTAACAACACGTTGCCGATTATAGATGTGCAAGCGCTCTTCAGGTATTTTTACGAGAGCTCGATAGGGAGCAGCATGAAAATTTTTCTCGTAAAAGGCGGAACCATCTACTAAAAAGCCAATCGGATAGCCACTGAATAAATCACTGCTGTCAACAGAGGAATAAAAACGTCCGTAAATCTGGGCAGCGTCAATATCGTCGTAGCTTTCGATGATATCAGAAATGACGAAAGATTCCGCTTCGCGATAAGAATAAGTGATGGATTCTAAATCAAAGTTTTTTAATGTAATATAGCGTTCAATGTAGCTATCTAGTGCGCTGCGAATCCCACCTAATTTTTGGATTTGTTCATCAATCTTCTGTTTCTGTCGCATAAATCCATCAAGAACGTAATCCACATTCCGATTTTTTAAGAAGACATGTATATCCTCCAAAGAAACGTCTAGATTTTTTAATAAGAGAATAACGTCTAATTCAAAATATTGATCAATCCCATAGTAGCGATAGCCGTTTTCACCGACCTTGGCTGGCTTGAAAAGGTCGATTTGATCGTAATAAATCAAAGTCCGGCGGCTAATGCCTGCATATTTTGCCATCTCGCTGATCGTTAAAAATTTTTTCATAACTAATCCTCATTTTCGCTTGACTGTAACGTTACGTCACAGTTTATTCTACCATAGGAGAAGGAGGGAAAAAAGATGAAACTATTCAAAATCTTTTTCAAAGAATATCAAAGGATGTTCTTAGGCACCTTCATCTTAATGATTGTGCAAGCGGTCGGAACACTGATGATTCCTTACTATGTCGCTGAAATTATTGATGAAGGCATCTTAACTCAAGATCAAGGAGCGATTTGGCGAAATGGTGCATTTATGCTAGGAATTGCGGTCTTAACAGGGATTGTCTCGATTATTGCCATCTATTATTCGGCAATTTTGGCCGGTCGTTTTGGTTACTTTTTGCGAAAACGTTTAGTAGATAAGACACTACGCTTATCAATGGCGGATATGGATGAGTTTGGAACGCCGACATTACTGGCTCGAACGACGAGTGATATAACAAATATCCAACAAATCATGATGATGGTCTTTCAAATGATCATCCCTGCACCGTTGATTTGTCTTGCTTCGATTGTGTTGACAGGAGCAATTTCCTGGCGCTTTGTCTGGATTCCGATTGTCTCGATTGTGCTATTTTCACTTGTTTCGCTAGCTGTTATCAAAAAGGCTATTCCTTTAGCGGATGTGATGCAGCAGCGAATGGATAAAATGATGCAGATTTTAAGAGAATTCTACACAGGTGTTCGAGTAATTCGCGCATTTAACAAGAATAATTTTGAAAAGAAACGCACGGATAAAACCTTCAGTAATTATGCAGAAGTCATGATTCGGGTCAATAAGCTGTTTGCTGTCTTGAATCCTACAGTCAATTTAGTAATGGGAGTAGGGATGACAGCTGTTCTGGCTTTTGGCGGCGTCATGGTGCTTCAAGGAAGTGTGCCAATTGGGAGCTTAACAGCTATCAGCGAATACACAATTTTAAGTCTCTGGTTCTTGACGATGGCGGCGATGGTAATTGTGATGATTCCAGAAGCATTGGCTTCGTTAGAGCGGATTGGCGAGGTATTAGATACACAAGAAGAAATCATTGATGGGTCAAAAGCAGCTTTTGAGTTAAGAGAAAATCAGCCGATTGCTATTTTTGATCATGTCGACTTTGCATACAGTGGAGCAGAGGAAGCCGTCTTGTCCAATATCACCTTTGATATCCCTAAAGGTGTGACCGCTATTGTCGGCGGTACTGGATCGGGTAAGAGTACGATTGCTAAGGCGCTGCTTCGGTTGAGAGATACGACGAAGGGAGAAATTCGTTTTCATGGGGAAACCATCAAAAATGTCACCCAAGAATCGTTGAGAGCACGAATCAGTTATGTTCCGCAAAAGGCTTTTCTATTCAGCGGTACGGTTAAGGACAATTTTCTTTTTGGAAATCCATATGCGACGGAAGAAGAAATGAAACAGGCGGCTAAAGTGGCGCAGGCCGAAGATTTTATTGCTGATTTAGATGGACAATTCGATGCGTTTGTCGCACAAAAAGGCAACAACTTTTCAGGAGGTCAGAAGCAGCGGTTGAGTATCGCAAGAGCCTTAATTAAACCAGCTGATTTGTATTTCTTCGATGATAGTTTTTCAGCACTGGATTATCAAACGGATGCCAAACTGCGAAAGGCATTGAAAAGTTATCTAGCTGAAGCTGCGATCGTGATTGTGGCTCAGCGTCTATCGACGATCAAAGATGCCGATCAGATTATCGTTTTGGAGGAAGGAAAGATTGTTGGTAAAGGCACCCACGAAGAATTGCTTCGTACCTGTCATGTTTACCAAGAATTTGCCAAGTCTCAAGGAATGGAGGGGAAAAAACATGAGCATCAAGCAAGTTGATGAAAAAAAGGTAGAGACAGAAACACCGAAGGAATTTAAAAAGACCGGAATTCGTCTGTTTAAATTATTAATTGAGCAGAAAACGCGCTTTGCGGTCATTATTGCTTCGGCCATCTGTTTTGCTGCATTAATGGCTATTACACCACTGATATTAGGCTGGGGATTAGACGCGATTATCACGTTAATTCGTACACAGCAAGTAACTATGGAAAATCTATTTGCTGCTCTGATACAGCCCGTAGTCTGGCTCTTCATAGCTTGGTGCGGCGTTTCACTGTTCTCCTTATTACAGGAGTATACGATGGCCAGCGTCGCGGAGACATTGACCTTGCGTTTAAGAACAAAGCTAACAGAAAAGCTGAATCATTTGCCTATGAAGTTCTTTGATCAATATAAGACTGGTGATATCTTAACGAGGGCGACACTTGATTTGGATAAGGTATCAGAAGTTTTACAGGTTGGTTTGATGCAAATGATTTTGGCAATTTTATCGATTGTAATTGGACTGGGAGTGATGATCTATTTAAGTCCGTTATTGACATTGGGTATTGTCATCATCTTATTAGTGAGTCTATTTCTTACAAACCGTTTAGCTCACAAAAATCAAGAGTATTTTTCCGAAAATCAAGCGGCTTTGGGCGCTGTAGGGACCAAGGCCGAAGAGAATTATTCAGGAAATTTACTGATCAAGGCCTACAATCGTCAGCAAGCAACAGCGGATGAGTTGGATAAATTGAATGAAGCACAGTTTCAAGCTTTTAAAAAGGCTCAGTTCGTAAGTTTCGCGATTAATCCGTTGATTCGATTGATTAATCAGTTAGGATTCGTTACTAGTGCCGTCGTGGGAGGGATCATGGTAATCAATGGTCAGCTATCCATTGGTTTAGTTCAAGCATATCTTCAATACGTGAATCAAGTTTCTGAGCCAATCACACAGGTCTCGTATGTAATCAACAGCCTGCAGAGTGCTTTTGCAGCATTAGAGCGGATTTTTGAGATTTTGGATCAGGAGGAAGAGGTTGAGGAAGTATTGAATCTTTCGGTTCCAGAAAATGTGCGTGGTGAAGTAGCCTTCAAACACGTGGCATTTGGTTATTCGCCTGACAAGCTGTTGATGGAAGATGTCAATTTTAAGGTGAAGCCGAAGCAAATGGTCGCAATCGTTGGCCCAACAGGCGCTGGGAAAACGACGATGATTAATCTGTTAATGCGCTTCTACGAACTAACCAATGGTCAAATCGAAGTAGACGGCAAGAATATCAGTCATTTCTCACGTGCGGAGATTCGTCAAAAATTCGGAATGGTTTTGCAAGATACATGGCTATTTGAAGGAACAGTGGCAGATAATATCGCTTACGGGAAACCGGATGCTACAAGACAAGAAATCGTTCAGGCAGCAAAAGATGCTCAATGTCACCACTTTATTCGCACATTGCCTAATGGTTATGACACGATCATTTCTTCCGATGGAACTCAGATTTCACAAGGACAACAACAGCTTTTAACAATTGCTCGGGCAATTTTGGCAGATCCGCAATTGCTGATCTTAGATGAGGCAACTTCAAGTGTAGATACACGAACAGAAGGGATGATTCAGCAGGCGATGGATCAATTAACCACTGAACGAACCAGCTTTGTTATCGCCCATCGTTTATCTACGATTAAGAATGCCGATTTAATTTTAGTGATGAAAGACGGCTCGATTATCGAGCAGGGAAATCACAGCAGTTTAATGAAAAAAGGCGATTTCTATGCAAATCTTTATAATAGTCAATTCGCCGGATAAGCTCAACGATCATCGTTGAGCTTGTTTTTTATAGATTTTAGAAAGATATGTGAGGAACCAAAAAATTACTAAGTTAGAAAATATTCTGAAAATTCATTGACTTTTAATCTTATGAAATGTATAGTATAAAAAAATGATTAAGAAACTATTAGAAAAACGAGGGGCCGATTTTTATGCGCAAGAGTAAATACAATAATTTTGATGGCATCGTCTTATTAATTATTGAGTCCAGGACTTAGAACGCGGAAGTAGTATCAACCGTTAGTTTGAGTCCTATTTGCGTTAGAAATGGGATTCTTGCAAGAGCATCCCATTTATTGATGGGATGCTCTTTTTGTCAGTTGTACTTTTCACAGGATATTTAGCGTAAAAGTAAAACTAATGATGGATAACAATTTATCAAGCAAAGAACTTAGTACAAAGATATGCGCATGAAAATAAGCTCATTTTTCTTGAGTTGGAAAAATGGGTTGGCTAAAAGCAGGGAGATGTGACTATGAGAAGTGATCAGATTAAAAAAGGAATTGATGCAGCACCCGCCAGAAGTTTATTATATGCGACTGGCCAAGTAAAAAATATCCATGATATGGATAAACCATTTATAGCTATTTGTAATTCTTATATCGATATTGTACCGGGGCACGTTCACCTGCGAGAACTAGCTGATGTAGCTAAAGAGGCCATTCGTGAAGCAGGAGGAATTCCTTTTGAATTTAACACGATTGGTGTAGACGACGGAATTGCAATGGGACATATCGGTATGCGCTACTCTTTACCAAGTCGTGAGCTGATTGCAGATGCAGCAGAAACAGTGATCAATGCTCATTGGTTCGATGGTGTGTTCTACATTCCTAACTGTGACAAGATTACACCAGGGATGATCATGGCCGCGATGCGAACAAACGTACCATCGATTTTCTGTTCCGGCGGTCCCATGAAAGCTGGAATTGATCCGAGAGGCCATCAAACGACACTATCTTCAATGTTTGAAGCTGTGGGAGCATATAAAGAAGGACAGATGACGGAAAAAGATTTCTTGTTCATGGAACAAAATGCTTGTCCGACCTGTGGTTCTTGTGCAGGCATGTTTACCGCAAATTCTATGAACTGTTTATTGGAGATGTTAGGTTTGGCTTTACCCGGAAATGGAACTGTTCTAGCCGTTTCTGACGAGCGTCGTGAATTGGTTCGAGAATCAGCGAAGCATTTGATGAATTTGGTCAAAAAGCAAATCAAACCACGGGATATCGTAACCAAGGAAGCAATTGATGATGCCTTTGCCTTAGACATGGCGATGGGTGGTTCAACCAATACAGTCCTTCACACATTGGCCATCGCAAATGAAGCGGAAATCGATTACGATCAATCAGATATTAATGTGATTGCGAAAAGAGTTCCTTACTTATCTAAAATCGCTCCTTCTTCCAGCTATTCGATGCACGATGTTCATGAAGCAGGCGGTGTACCAGCAATCATTAATGAATTAGTTTCGATTGAAGGTGCGATTCATTCAGATCGGATCACAGTCACTGGCAAAACTTTACGAGAGAATGTTGCTTCTGCCAAGATCATGAATGAAGAAGTGATTCATCCGAAAACAGCTCCTTATAGTCCAGTCGGAGGTCTTTCAATCCTCTATGGGAATATCGCGCCAGCAGGCAGTGTGATCAAGGTTGGCGGCGTTGATCCAAGTATCAAAGTATTTAAAGGAAAAGCGATTTGTTTTGCTTCTCACGACGAAGCGGTTGAAGCAATCGATAATCATACCGTTACTAAGGGACATGTCGTGGTTATTCGTTACGAAGGACCGAAGGGTGGACCAGGAATGCCGGAAATGTTGGCACCGACATCAAGTATTGTTGGACGCGGCTTAGGGAAAGATGTTGCACTAATCACTGATGGACGCTTCTCTGGAGCAACGCGTGGAATCGCTGTAGGACATATTTCACCAGAAGCTGCAGCAGGCGGACCAATCGCTTTAGTTCAAGATGGTGATGAAATCACGATTGATTTGACTGCCCGCACACTAAATGTGGCTGTATCGGAGGAAGAGTTGGCTAAACGAAAAGAAAAATTACCAAAATTCCAACCAAAAGTCAAAAAAGGCTGGTTAGCTCGTTACTCAGCAATGGTAACTTCAGCGCACACTGGCGGCGTTATGGAATTACCAGAAGAAGAATAAAGCGAATGCCATCATGATTATCACAGTTGCCAATATGAAATAATCAAAAAAGGAAGAAAGATAAGTTGAAAAAAGCTAGTGGAATGATATACGGCATGAACTTGAGACTTATTTTTCTGAAAGAAAAATAAATACATTAAAAGGAGGAATGGGGGTGGAAGAAATGAAACAAGAAGTAGAAGTTGAACACCTATATTCAGGAGCGGATTTATTAATCAAGTGTTTGGAAAATCAAGGAGTCGAATTGATTTTTGGCTATCCTGGAGGCTCCGTTTTACCCTTATATGACTCACTTTACGATGAACCGATTCCAAATATTCTCACACGTCATGAACAAGGTGCTGTCCACGCAGCGGAAGGATATGCCAAAGCTACAGGAAAACCAGGAGTAGTAATCGTTACCAGCGGACCAGGCGCAACCAATGTAGTGACTGGGATAGCGGATGCAATGATTGATTCTGTACCTTTAGTTGTCATTACAGGACAAGTAACGACGCCGGGAATCGGAAAAGATGCTTTCCAAGAAGCAGATATGTTAGGGATTACCGTACCAATAACCAAAAACAACTATCAAGTTCGGGATATTGAAGAGCTTCCACGAATCGTCAATGAAGCCTTCCACATTGCAACGACAGGCAGAAAAGGCCCGGTCTTAATCGACCTGCCAAAAGATATCACGACGTTAAAGGCAAATCCTAAGATTGATGAAGTTATTCATTTAGAAAGCTATCAGCCAACGGTGACACCATCAATTTTACAAATCGAACGTCTAATGAACTTATTGATGAAAGCTGAGAAACCGATTGTATTAGTTGGCGGCGGTGTGGTAGCTGCCGATGGTGCCGAAGAATTACGGCAGTTTGTTGAAAAATATCAGTTACCTACTGTTTCTACTTTGCTAGGCTTAGGGCTACTACCGCAGGACCATCCGTATTTCTTAGGAATGGGCGGAATGCATGGTACCTATGCAGCAAATATGGCGCTGATGGAGACGGATTTATTGATTAATATCGGCAGTCGCTTTGATGATCGTCTCGCCTGTTCGCCTGAAGCTTTCGCCCCACACGCGAAAGTCGCTCATATAGATGTTGATCCAGTTGAAATAGGCAAGATTATTCATACTGATATTCCAATTGTAGGGGATGCAAAAGTTGCTCTTAAACAAATGCTGTCAATTGAGATTCCTGCACCTGATTGTGAAGAGTGGCGCATGGTTTGTAAAGCGCGTCAACAAAGATATCCCTTAAAGTATGAATGGAATGAAAAAGTCATCAAGCCACAAGCTGTGATTGAGATTATCGGACGTATTACAGAAGGCAAATCCTATATTGTAACGGATGTTGGCCAACATCAAATGTGGGTAGCCCAGTTTTATCCTTTTCAATTTTCTAAACAATTGATTACTAGCGGCGGTTTGGGGACGATGGGGTACGGTATCCCAGCAGGTATTGGAACAAAATTCGGAAAACCAAATGATTCTGTGGTTGTGTTCGTTGGAGATGGCGGTTTCCAAATGACAAATCAAGAATTGGCAATTTTGAATCAAAATAATCTCGATATTAAGTTTGTTCTATTGAACAACCAATCACTTGGGATGGTTCGCCAATGGCAGGAGAAATTCTTCAATGAACGTCGCTCACAATCTGTTTTCCACGAGCAGCCAGATTTCATGAAAATGGCTGAGGCCTATGGAATTGGTAGTAAAAAAATTACTGATCCCACCACCTTAGAAAAGGATTTGCAAGAAGCGTTTGCCACTGCTGGACCAATGCTGATTGAAGTAATGATTTGCAACAAGGAGCATGTATTACCAATGATTCCGGCTGGCATGCCGAATGATCAGATGTTGGGAGTTGATTAAAATGAGACGGATGATTACAGCAATGGTTCATGACCAAGCAGGGGTGTTAAGTCGAATCACGAGTGTTTTGAATCGCCGACAAGTAAATATGGATAGTGTTTCGGTAGGTCGGACAGAAAGAGACGGCGAATCCCGAATGACGATTATCATTCAAGCTGACACGTTAGCGGATGTTGAACAAGTAACGAAACAATTAAATAAACAAATCGATGTGGTTAAGGTTTCTGATGTAACCGATGAGCCACATTTAGAAAGAGAATTGGCGTTGATCAAGGTCAGCGCCCCAGCAGCAACACGTTCAGAAATTCAAGCGATGATTGATCCATTTCGAGCAGATGTCGTGGATGTTGGGCTGAAAACAATCGTGGTACAGGTTGCTGGCTCGACAGAAAAGGTCAACGCGTGTATCGACGTCTTACGACCTTATGGAATTAAGCAATTAGCACGAACCGGTGTAACCGGATTTAGCAGAGGTTAAACGCAAGATCTATTTTTAGATTTTGCTATTAATATAGTTTATAAAATTGGAGGAAAAATTATGGTTAAAGTTTATTATGATGATGCAGTAGCGAAGGATGCTTTAGAAGGAAAAACAATTGCTGTGGTGGGATATGGTTCTCAAGGACATGCTCATGCACAAAATCTACGTGACACGGGTCATCAAGTCGTGATCGGTGTACGAGAAGGAAAATCCGCTGAGGCTGCTCGTGAAGATGGATTTGATGTGTTGCCGGTAGCTGAAGCAACCAAAAAAGCCGAAGTAGTCATGATTTTAGCTCCAGATGAAATCCAGGGTGCTTTATACGATAATGAAATCGCACCGAATTTAGCAGATGGCGATGCTTTAGTTTTCGCACATGGTTTCAATATTCACTTTGATGTTATCAACCCACCGAAAAATGTGGATGTTTTCTTAGTAGCTCCAAAAGGTCCCGGTCATTTAGTTCGTCGTACCTTTACTGAAGGCTTCGCGGTGCCAGCATTATTTGCCGTTCATCAAGATGCAACAGGAACTGCTCGCGATTTAGCGCTATCTTATGCGAAAGGCATTGGCGCTACACGAGTAGGTGTCTTGGAAACTACCTTTAAGGAAGAAACTGAAACTGATCTATTTGGCGAACAGGCAGTGCTTTGCGGTGGCTTAACGAGTATGATTGAGGCTGGTTTTGAAACATTAGTCGAAGCAGGTTACCAACCTGAATTGGCATACTTTGAAGTTTGTCATGAAATCAAATTAATCGTTGATTTGATTTATGAGGGTGGATTCGCGAAAATGCGTAATTCGATTTCTAACACAGCGGAATATGGAGATTACGTTTCTGGACCACGTGTGATTACCGACCAAGCGAAAGCTGGCATGAAGGAAGTTTTAACCGATATCCAAAATGGGAAATTTGCCAAAGGCTTTATTGACGATAATAAGAACGGCTTCCCTGAATTCAAGAAGATGCGTGAGGAAAGTGCTGGACATCAAATTGAAAAAGTGGGCGGCGAGTTACGGAAAATGATGCCATTTGTAAGTCGTAAAGATTAATGGGGGATGCAGCGATGGAATTGATCAAAGATACTGAGGTTCGCAGTGCCTATCAATTATTGAAGGACTCTGTCAACCACACGCCGTTACAATATGATCGTTATTTATCTGAAAAATATCAAGCGACTGTTTTATTAAAGCGAGAGGACCTGCAAAAAGTTCGTTCATTTAAATTACGCGGTGCTTATTATGCCATTAAGAAACTTCCAGAGGCGGATTTGAAGAAAGGTGTGGTTTGTGCGAGTGCGGGAAATCACGCGCAGGGAGTTGCTTACACGTGTCATGAATTAAAGACGCGGGCAGCAATTTTTATGCCTACCACCACACCGCAACAAAAAGTTTCGCAAGTAAGATTTTTTGGTGGTGAATTTGCGGATATTCATTTAGTCGGCGATACCTTTGACGCTTCTGCTGCTGCCGCAAAAAAATACTGCGAAGAAAACGGCATGACCTTTATCGATCCTTTTAATGATAAAAATATTATTGCCGGTCAAGGAACGCTGGCTTTGGAAATGATGACTGATGCAGAAAGCGAAGGTTATAAACCTGATTTCGTGATCACAGCAATTGGTGGAGGCGGCTTAATCAGTGGTGTGGCGTCTTATGTGAAGAACACCTCACCAACAACCAAAGTGATAGGCGTTGAACCTAAAGGAGCGGCTTCGATGCAGGCAGCCTTTGAGGAAGAGCAGCCAGTTAAACTAACCGAGATCGATAAATTCGTCGATGGAGCAGCAGTTCAACGTGTCGGTGAAATCACATATTCTCATAGTAGGGAATATGTTGACGAACTGATGTCAGTTGATGAAGGCTTAATCTGTTCAACTATCTTAGATTTGTATGGTAAACAAGCCATAGTAGTTGAACCAGCGGGCGCTATGAGTGTAGCTGCTTTAGATTTGATGAAAGACCAGATTAAAGGGAAAACAGTGATCTGTGTTATCAGTGGTGGAAACAACGATATTAACCGAATGGCTGAGATCGAAGAGCGTTCGTTGATTTATGAAGGCTTGAAGCATTACTTTGTCGTGAATTTTCCACAACGTCCAGGAGCATTGAAGGAATTTGTATCAGAGGTCTTAGGGGAGGGCGATGATATTACACGTTTCGAATATACGAAGAAAAGTAATCGTGGCACTGGACCAGTGGTAATTGGTGTGTTGTTGAAGAAGCCTGAAACCTTGCCAGATTTATTGAAGCGGTTAAAAGAATTTGATTCGACCTATATCGAATTAAGTCAACATAAGACCCTTTATAATTTATTGGTTTGATTAAAAAAGGAACCCGAAAGAGATAATTTTCGGAGTTCCTTTTTTTATATGATCAATTGATGATTAGAATTAAAATAATTTTTATAGGCAGTATAACCGCCTATTATAGAGCCTAAACTTGTAGCCGAAAGCAGCATAAAGGTGACCATAATTTGATATTTGATTGCGTGGACTGGATCTAGTCCAGCGAAAATCAATCCTGACATCATGCCTGGCAAACTAACGAGACCTACTGTTTTAGCAGAATCAATGGTAGGCTGCATGGCGGTTTTGATACTTTGCTGTAGGATCGGTTTAGAAGCCAACTTGATTGAAGCTCCCAGCGCCAATTTTTCTAACACCTGTTGTCTTAAGTCGTGAAATTGAGTATTCAACGCCCGATAGCATAGACCGATTGCTACCATTGAGTTGCTGGCGATCATTCCAGTGATAGGAACGATTTGAGAAGGAATAAATTTAATAGCTCCAGCGAAAATCAATACGCCAAGAGTAGTATAAGTGCTAATAAAAATTGCTGCTAATGAATGAAGATATTTTTTATGAAGACTGGGATTTCTCTTATGGGCATTCCAAGCAGCATTGAATACAATGAATAAACTCATTGCGATTGTCAAAAGATCATTGTTAACTTGAAAAATATATTTTAATAAATAACCAACAATAACTAATTGGATGATAGCTCGGATAATACTAAGAAAGATGTCTTTCGATAAATTCAATTTTTCTTTGGAACTAATGACAACAGCGATTAGTACTAATGCAAAAGCTAAGACTAAAGAAAGATCATTGACAGCTAATTGATTCATTGTTTAAGTTTCCCTCCTTGGATAAGTAGTAATTTTTCTGCTTCTTGGATCTCTGCTTCATCATGCGTCACCTGTAAGATCGTACAGCCCTTTTGTTGAATGTTTTTGATTAAGCGATGAATGATTCTCTTTGTTTGTTCATCCAAACCTGTCGTTACCTCATCCAATAACAAAATCTGCGGCAAAAATAAAATGTTGCGGATCAGTGCTACTCGTTGACGTTCACCACCAGATAGCTCAGAAATATTTTTAGTCAGATATTCCTTTGGCAGATCGACCATTTCTAAATGTTCCATCATTTTGCTTTGATCAGGAGTAAGGTTCCTAATAGTATAAGGCAGAGTTAAATTGTCCAGTACAGTTTCACCAAATAATGAAGGTTGCTGAAAACAATAGGAGACCTGTTGACGGTATTCGGTATAGTCGTATTGTTGCTGAGACTTTCCCTGAAAAAGAATTTCGCCACTGGTTGGAGTTAGCAACGAAGCAATCAATCGAAGTAATGTACTTTTTCCTCCTCCTGAAGGACCCGAAATTGTTAAGAAAGCTCCTTGTTCTACTATCAAAGAAATCTGATCTAAAATGATTCGCTGATCACTTTGATAACTGACAGCATCCAGTTTTAATAAAACCATATCAAATACTTTCCTTTCTAGGTTCATAAGGAACGACTACCAAAAGTGCAGGCATATTCTTCACGATTAAATGTTTTAGCTTTAGTTTAGGATAAAGTTTAAAGGTACTTGTTTTTCCAAAACGATCTAAAAAATAGTCTTGAATCTGTTGTTCGCTCCATTGTCTTGCTGGAAAATGCCAGTAGTGATCATTTTCCTTAATAAAAACAAAGCCAACACTCCAAGCTCTTTTTATTTCAGTTGGAAGCTGAGCTAGTTTTTCTTGAAAATTTTCCATGAATATCCTCCATTCATTATTTCTCTTCAAAGTCCTATCATCAAAAAAGCCAATTCTATTAAACCAGTCTTTTTTACTTCTGTACACTTATTGAGCCTATTATAACTTACTAATTTCCTGAAAAGTAGGTGAGATTGAGTTTCTTGCGTTTTCAGAGTTTTTTCTAGTAATTTTCTTTTTTTGATAAAAAGCAAAACATATCATTTGGAGTTTGACCAATTCTGATGTATTATGATTTCGGATAGTTACTTACAAAAAGTAAAAAAGTGTAAATCTTTTTCATTTAACTCAAAATGTTTTACACTATATCCGTAAGAATTTTTACACTTATTAGGAGGTTTGTTTATTATGGCAAAAGAACATTACGATAGAAGTAAACCACACGTTAATATTGGTACCATTGGTCACGTCGACCATGGGAAAACAACTTTAACGGCAGCAATCACAACGGTATTAGGTAAGAAAGGTCTAGCAAACCCTCAAGACTATGCTAGTATCGATGCTGCACCCGAAGAACGTGAACGTGGAATCACTATCAACACTGCACACGTTGAATATGAAACTGAAAAACGCCACTATGCTCATATTGATGCTCCAGGACACGCGGACTATGTGAAAAACATGATCACCGGTGCGGCTCAAATGGATGGTGCAATCCTAGTAGTATCAGCTACTGATGGTCCAATGCCGCAAACACGTGAACATATTTTGCTATCACGGCAAGTGGGTGTTAAACACTTAATCGTATTTTTAAACAAAGTTGATTTAGTCGATGATGAAGAATTGATCGATCTAGTTGAAATGGAAGTCCGTGAATTACTTTCTGAATATGGTTTCCCAGGTGACGATATTCCAGTTCTCAAAGGTTCAGCTTTGAAAGCATTAGAAGGCGATCCTGAACAAGAACAAGTAATCCTTGATTTAATGGATACAGTTGACGAATATATCCCAACTCCAGAACGTGACACTGACAAGCCATTCTTGTTACCAGTCGAAGATGTATTTTCTATCACTGGTCGTGGGACTGTAGCGTCTGGACGGATTGATCGTGGTGAAGTTAAAGTCGGCGATGAAGTTGAAATCATCGGGATCAAACCTGAAATTCAAAAAGCAGTCGTAACTGGACTTGAAATGTTCCGTAAAACTTTAGATTATGGTGAAGCTGGCGATAACGTTGGGGTTCTATTACGTGGGATTACACGTGATGAAATCGAACGTGGTCAAGTCTTAGCTAAACCAGGTTCAATCACACCACATACAAAATTCAGTGCAGAAGTTTACGTATTGACGAAAGAAGAAGGTGGACGTCATACACCATTCTTCAACAACTATCGTCCTCAATTCTATTTCCGTACAACTGACGTTACCGGAAACATCGCATTGCCAGAAGGAACTGAAATGGTTATGCCTGGGGATAACGTTACAATCGACGTTGAATTGATTCACCCAATTGCGGTAGAAAAAGGAACGACTTTCTCTATTCGTGAGGGCGGACGTACCGTTGGTTCAGGTATCGTAACTGAAATCGAAGCATAAATAGAATTGATTAACACGCAACGCTAGTCGTTGCGTGTTTTTTGTGTTCTTTAAAACTCGCCTTGCGCCTATTTTATTTGATTGCTATGATATTTTTAAACGGGATAAAAAGGAGAGCCTATGGAAAAAGTGTTTGTTAGTCCTATGACTTATCGTCAGGGAGAAAATGTTCTGTGGAATCACTTAGAAGATATTCTAGCTTTTGGTCAAAAAGGTTTAATTGTAACTGATGGTTTTGTTTATCAAATGCTGGGAGAACGATTGTACCAGAAACTAACGAAGCTAGGCGGAGAAATGTTTGTATGGGTAATAGAAGAAGATAGACCAAGTGAAACGTTCGATTATATTGTTGCTTTAGGCGGTGGTCGGGCGATTGATTTAGGAAAGGCGTTGGCTTTTGAATCAAATGCGTCCTGTATCGTTGTTCCTACATCGGCAGCAACCGACGCGCCAACATCACGTATCTCGGTGAAATACCATAACGGTTATTTCGAGAAATATTCCTATTATGCTAAAAGTCCTGATCTTGTTTTAATTGATACAGCAATTTTAATCAATAGTCCGGTTCATTTTTTGACGGCGGGAATCGCAGATGGGTTATCGACTTCAATTGAAGCAAGAACAGTACGAGAAAATAGTGGTGTGAATACTTTAGGTGCTGCGCCGACATTGGCAGCTGAAGCAATTGCGGAAAAATGTCGCGAGGTGTTGCTTGAATTTGCTGAGGAGGCAGTGGAGGCAAATGAAAAACATATAATTACACCGGCCTTCGAAGCTGTAGTTGAAGCGAATACATTATTAAGTGGAATCGGTTTTGAATCTGGCGGATTAAGTATCGCTCATGCACTGCATAATGCGATGGTCAGTCTGTGGGGAAACGAGATAAAGGGAAGTCACGGTCAAATCATCGCGTTGACCACTTTGCAGCAATTACGAATTGAGGGACGAGAAGAAGAGCTTGCACGCTATCAAACGCTATTTGAAAAATTAGCACTGCCGAACTTTTATGAGGAGCTATCAATTTTTCCAGCAGCTGAAGAGTTAAAGAAAGTCACTGAGCTTGCTTTTTCACCAGAAGATGGAATCCTTCGCAGTCACTCGCCAGCTACAAAAACTAATGTTTATAAAAATCTGCTGACATTTAGAAAAACCCATGAAATCTAAAATGATTTCACGGGTTTTTGTTAAATATTCAACACTTTATTTAAGAAATCTTGTGTTCTTGGATTGTGAGGATTATTGAAGACCTGTTCTGGCGTGCCATCTTCTAATATTTTTCCGCCATCTGTAAAGATTACACGGTCCGCTACTTCTTTAGCAAAGCCCATTTCGTGGGTAACGATCACCATGGTCATCCCTTGTAAGGCCAAATCCTTCATAACCTTTAGTACGTCCCCAACCATTTCTGGGTCAAGCGCCGAAGTAGGTTCGTCAAACAACATAATATCAGGATTCATGGCTAACGCACGCGCAATCGCCACACGCTGCTTTTGACCACCTGATAAACTGTCTGGATAGTCATTTTTCTTTTCTGCAAGCCCAACTTGTGTTAGTAGTTCAACGCCACGTTTGTCAGCAGACTCTTTTGATTCCCCCTTTAAATCAAGAGGGGCTAATGTGATGTTTTCTAATACAGTCAGGTGAGGGAACAAATTGAAATGTTGGAAAACCATTCCAATGTGCTGACGCACCAAATTGATATCTGTATGTTTATCTGTCAGATCCTGTCCATCAATAATGATCTCACCTGAAGTAGGTTCTTCTAAGTGGTTCATACAACGTAAGAACGTACTTTTCCCAGAACCAGATGGTCCGATGATGCAGACCACTTCACCTTCACTGATAGTGATATTTAAGTCATTTAAAACAGTATTGTCTCCGAATTTTTTAACTAAATGATTGACGACGATTTTATTATCCATCATTTTTTCCATCTATTTCACCTTCTTTTCTAAACGGTTCGCTAACTTAGTCAAGATCGTGATCAAGATCAAGTACATAATCGCAATGATCAAGTAAACGTAAGAACTTTGTGTGGTTCGAGCTACAATGATCTTACCAGTTTGCAGTAATTCTACCACACCAATTGCGGAAATGATCGTTGTATCCTTCAAACTGATAACAAATTGATTGATGAAAGAAGGGATCATAATTTTCACAGCCTGCGGTAAAATAATTTTCTGCATGGTGCGATTGTACGATAGACCTAAGCTGCGCGAAGCCTCCATTTGCCCAACTGGAACAGCATTGATACCACCACGAACAATTTCAGCGATGTATGCACTTGCGTTCAAGGTTAAAGTAATAATCCCAGCTGCGAAATCAGGAATTTTGATGCCTGTAATCCCAGGTAAGCCGAAGAAAATAAAGAAGGCTAATACCATCATTGGAATACCACGAATAATGTCGATATAAATACCTGCAAAAGTGCGTAGACCTCGAACAGGTGAGACACGGAACAGTCCGAAGATTACTCCTAATACCAATGCGAGAGCAAATGAGACTAAAGCTAAAACGATCGTCTTCCATAAACCATCCAACAATGATTTATAGTTGTTTTTTAATAAGCCGGTGATCGTTGATTCATCCACAGCATCTTTTTTCTCTTCCTTTTCAGTACCAATGTATTTATTCACGATCTCATCGTATTCGCCAGTTCGTTTCATCTCTTTTAAAGCTTCGGTGAACATTTCACGAAGCTCAGCATTTTGCCCTTTTTTAACTGCAAAACCATACTCCCCGCCAATTTCACGTTTGATCGGTGTTTTCAAGTTTTGCCCTTGATTTACGGCATAACCGATAACAGGGTAGTCATCCATCATGGCATCAATTGATCCAACCTTCAATGCATCATATAATTGATCGGCAGCATCGAAGCTCTTGACGTTATACCCATATTCTTTCTTGTGTGCTTCCAGAAAATCAGCACTTTCAGTACCAACTTTGGCCCCAACTGTTTTATCTTTTAAATCTTTGTAAGATTTGATATCTTTATTGTCTTTTGCAACGGCTAATTGAATCCCACTTTGGAAGTAAGGATCGGAGAAATCATAGTTGGCCTTACGTTCATCTGTAATAGTCATCCCAGCAATCATGCCATCAGCTTGCCCCGATTCAAGAGCCTGCATAGCAGAAGAGAAGCCGATAAACTTCATATCTAATTTAAAACCTTGCAGTTTAGCTGCTCGTTTTAGCAAATCGACATCGATTCCTTTGTATTTTCCATCACTATCTTTGTACTCAAATGGTGCAAAAGCAGAATCGCTAGCAACCACGTAAACATCTTTTTTCGGTTCAATTTTCTTCATTTCATCTGAAGCTGCGGCTTGATCACCAGAACCAGTTGAAATATATTTTGCAACGATTTTATCATAGCTGCCGTCTTTCTTTAAATCCTTCAATCCCTGATTAAATTTCTTTAATAATTCTTTGTTTTCACCTTTCTTAACAGCAAAACCATAAGAACTGCCTTTTTCTGGCTCTCCTACCAATTTGAAGGGCTGTCCATTAGTTACAGCATAACCTAAAACGGGATAGTCATCGAAGATCGCAACGGAATTTCCATTGGTTAAGGCGTTGTACATTGCGTCAGCCGCTTCATATAGTTTAATTTCATAACCATATTTGTCTTTATTCTGCTCTAAGAAAGTCGCACTTTCTGTACCGATTTTTGCAGAAACGGTTTTACCCTTTAAATCCTTGTAGTCCTTGATATCATTGTTGTCGTTTTTGACAGCCATCTGGATACCGCTGTCAAAGTATGGTTCTGAAAAGTCAAAAGTTTTTTTCCGTTCATCTGTAATACTCATTCCAGCAATCATACCGTCAAGCTGATCTGACTGAACTCCTTGGATTGAACTGTCAAAACCTAAGGGGCGTAAGTCCACTTTGAAATTTTGATCTTTGGCGATTTGGTTGATTAAATCAACATCGATTCCTATGTATTCGCCATCGGAGTTTTGAAATTCGAAAGGCGCAAATGTTAAGTCCGTTCCGATTTTATATGTCTTTTCCGCGGCGTCGGTCTTATTGGCAAAGCCAAGTGTAAAAATACTTGCCATCAAAAAAACGACGAATGGAATTAATTTGTTTTTTCTCATAATAATCCTCCTATATACTTATCATTTGTTTATTATATGTTAGTTTAAGGATAAAATACAAGAGGGTTCATTGGTGGAAAGAAAAAAAGCAAAATTTTTATAACATGAAATGTAAGAAAAGGTAACATATCGATTGTTAAGAACTTTTTATGGCAAGAATAAAAAATGGCGAAAATATGTTCGGTATGCTATAATTTTGAAATGGAAAATCTTTGTTTATTTAATAGAAAAGGGGGATTTTTGTATGATTGAAAGAGTAACGGACAACACGTTCGATCTTCATTCAAAATATCAGCCTGCTGGCGATCAGCCCGAGGCCATTACACAGTTAGCCGAAGGAATCGTCGATGGAAAAAAAGCACAAATACTTTTAGGAGCTACCGGTACTGGGAAAACATACACAATTTCTAATGTCATTAAAGAAGTCAATAAACCAACCTTGATTATTGCCCATAACAAGACATTGGCGGGACAATTATATGGTGAGTTTAAGGAATTCTTTCCTAACAACGCGGTGGAGTATTTTGTCAGCTATTATGATTACTATCAGCCGGAGGCATATGTACCATCAAGTGATACTTATATTGAAAAGGATTCGAGTATCAATGACGAAATCGATAAGCTGCGTCACTCGGCAACTAGCGCTTTGCTGGAACGAAATGATGTGATTGTAGTGGCGTCGGTTTCTTGTATCTTTGGTTTGGGTTCGCCGAAGGAATATTTAGAACAAGTAGTTTCATTGCGGGTGGGAATGGAAATGGATCGAAATCAACTGTTGCGAAATTTAATCGATATTCAATTTGAGCGAAACGATATTGATTTTCAACGTGGACGCTTTCGCGTTCGTGGTGATGTAGTAGAAATATTCCCCGCATCACGTGACGAGCGTGCTTTACGTGTGGAATTTTTTGGTGATGAGATCGAACGTATCCGTGAAGTTGATGCTCTAACTGGAGAAATTACGGGAGAAACGGAGCATGTCGCAATATTTCCTGCAACTCACTTCTTAACGAATGAAGGGCATATGGAAGTAGCCATCAGCAATATTCAAAAAGAATTAGAAGATCGCTTAGAAGTATTACGCAATGATAATAAATTACTAGAAGCACAGCGCCTAGAACAACGAACGAATTACGATATCGAAATGCTGCGAGAAATGGGCTATACATCAGGAATCGAAAACTATTCTAGACATATGGATGGTCGTAAAGAAGGGGAACCGCCTTATACCTTAATAGACTTCTTCCCTGAAGATTTCTTACTTGTAGTCGATGAGTCACATGTGACGATGCCTCAAGTTCGCGGAATGTATAATGGTGACCGTGCGCGGAAGCAAATGCTTGTAGATTATGGATTCCGCTTACCATCAGCATTAGACAATCGTCCTTTACGTCTGGAAGAATTTGAAGAACGGGTCAATCAGATTGTTTATGTTTCAGCGACACCAGGACCTTATGAACATGAAGAAACAGATACTGTGGTAGAACAAATTATTCGTCCAACCGGGTTATTGGATCCGGTCATTGAAGTGCGCCCGATTATGGGGCAAATCGATGATCTTGTTGGTGAAATTAATGAGCGTTCTGAACGAAATGAGCGTGTTTTTGTTACGACCTTAACGAAAAAAATGTCCGAAGATTTGACAGACTATTTCAAAGAGCTAGGAATCAAAGTCAAGTATCTTCACAGTGATATTAAAACACTGGAACGGACTGAGATCATTCGAGATCTGCGTTTAGGGAAGTTTGATGTACTTGTGGGAATTAACTTACTGCGTGAAGGGTTGGATGTGCCGGAAGTTTCGTTGGTTGCAATCTTAGACGCTGACAAGGAAGGATTCCTGCGAAGTGAACGATCGCTCGTTCAAACGATTGGTCGAGCAGCCCGTAACTCAGAAGGTAAAGTTATTATGTATGCTGATAAAGTGACGGATTCGATGCAACGAGCAATGGATGAAACGTCACGACGTCGCAGTATTCAAGAACAGTATAATGAAGAACACGGAATCGTGCCGAAGACAATCATTAAAGAAATTCGTGATTTGATCTCGATCAGTAAAGTCGCAGATGATACTGAGTCATATGACGCCACTTCATTTGACGAGCTTTCTAAATCCGAACGAAAAGAACTTATCGCTAAAATGGAAGACGAAATGCGTGAAGCTGCTAAGACACTTGATTTTGAGACTGCTGCAACCTTACGAGATACGATTCTAGAGCTAAAAGCAGCAGAATAGACAAATCTAATTAGTAAGAGTATGATTCCGCTTTGCTGCCTTGCTAATCTTAGTGAAATAAAATTAATAAGGCAGCTAAGCATAAAAAAATTACAGTAAATCAATGAAATAGGAGATATAAATGGCAAATGATAAGATAGTTATTCACGGAGCGCGCGCTCATAATTTGAAAAATGTAGATGTCACGATTCCTCGTGATAAAATGGTGGTTGTTACTGGTTTATCTGGTTCTGGAAAGAGTTCATTGGCCTTTGATACGTTGTATGCGGAAGGCCAACGTCGTTATGTGGAGAGTCTATCTGCATACGCCCGTCAATTCTTAGGTCAAATGGATAAGCCGGATGTTGATAGTATTGATGGCTTAAGCCCAGCGATTTCTATCGACCAAAAGACAACAAGCAAGAATCCTCGATCGACTGTGGGAACTGTAACTGAAATCAATGATTATTTACGATTGCTTTATGCCCGCGTAGGCCATCCAATTTGTCCTAATGATCATATTGAAATCACTTCACAGTCAGTGGAGCAAATGGTCGATAAAGTTTTGGAATTACCCGAACGGACGAAAATTCAAATTCTAGCTCCTGTAGTTGCTAAGAAAAAAGGGCAGCATAAAAAAGTTTTTGAAATGATTCAACGGGAAGGTTACGTCCGCATGCGTGTTGATGGTGAATTGTATGATGTAACCGAAGCTCCTGAACTAACCAAAAATAAAAAGCATGATATCGAAATTATCGTTGACCGGATCGTTGTAAAAGATGGCATTCGATCGCGCTTATTTGATTCTTTTGAAGCAGCTTTGCGTTTAGCAGAGGGTTATGCGATTGTTGATGTGATCGGTGAAAAAGAAATGCTATTCAGTGAACATTATGCTTGTCCTTATTGTGGATTTACTGTTGGCGAGCTTGAACCTCGTCTGTTTTCATTCAACGCACCATTTGGCGCTTGTCCAGATTGTGATGGTTTAGGGGTGAAACTAGAAGTCGATATGGATCTAGTGATTCCCGATCAAAGTAAGACATTACGTCAAGGCGCCTTGATTCCTTGGAATCCAATCAGTTCGCAATACTATCCACAAATGTTGGAACAGGCCTGCTTGAGCTTTGGCATTGACATGGATACACCTTTTGAAGATTTACCGAAGGAACATCAGGATATTATTTTAAATGGTTCTAACGGGGAGAACTTCCATTTCCATTATGAAAATGATTTTGGCGGTGTTCGTGACGTAGAGGTGCCATTTGAAGGAATTATCAACAATATTAATCGTCGATACGCTGAAACAAATAGTGATTTCACTCGAGATCAAATGCGTTTGTATATGACTGAGTTGACCTGTCAAACTTGTCATGGGTATCGTTTGAATCCTCAAGCCTTGTCAGTTCAGATCAATGATACGAATATAGGACAGGTGAGTGAAGATTCAATTAATAGCGCACTAGACTTTTTCGAAACAATTGCTTTGAGCGAACAAGAAAAAGTTATTGCTAAACCCATTTTGAAAGAAATTAAGGATCGGCTAAGCTTTTTGCGAAATGTCGGTCTGGATTATCTGACCTTAAGCCGTGCATCTGGAACATTATCTGGAGGAGAAGCGCAACGAATTCGATTAGCAACTCAGATTGGTTCAAATTTATCTGGTGTGCTTTATATTTTAGATGAGCCATCAATTGGTTTGCATCAACGAGATAATGACCGTTTGATCGAATCTTTAAAGAAAATGCGCGATCTTGGAAATACGTTGATCGTTGTTGAACATGATGAAGACACAATGCGCGCTGCGGATTATCTGATTGATGTAGGTCCAGGAGCAGGTGATCAGGGCGGAGAAATCGTGGCTGCTGGGACACCAAAAGAAGTTGAAAAGAATCCTAAATCGTTAACTGGTCAATATTTATCTGGTAAACGAGAAATTGCTGTACCTAAGGAACGCCGGAAAGGAAATGGCAAGAAGATCAAAATCACCGGTGCTGCTGAGAATAATTTAAAAAATATTGATGCAGAGTTCCCATTAGGTAAGTTTGTCGCGGTTACAGGTGTTTCTGGCTCAGGAAAGTCAACTCTGGTTAATCAAATATTGAAGAAAGCTCTAGCGCAAAAGCTTAACCGTAATTCCAATAAACCAGGCAAATTCAAGAAGATCACTGGTTACAATAATATTGAAAAATTAGTTGATATTGATCAAAGTCCAATTGGACGGACACCACGAAGCAATCCGGCAACCTATACGAGTGTGTTTGATGACATTCGTGATTTATTTGCTCAAACAAATGAAGCAAAAATTCGTGGCTATAAAAAAGGACGATTCAGTTTTAACGTTAAGGGTGGCCGCTGTGAGGCTTGTCGCGGAGATGGAATCATCAAAATTGAAATGCATTTCTTACCAGATGTGTATGTTCCGTGTGAAGTTTGTCATGGCAAACGCTACAACTCAGAAACGTTGGAAGTTCACTACAAAGGTAAGAATATTGCGGATATTTTAGAAATGACTGTCGAAGATGCCGTAGAGTTCTTCAAGCATATACCTAAAATTCATCGAAAATTGCAAACGATTGTTGATGTTGGTTTAGGTTATGTTACTATGGGGCAACCAGCAACGACGCTATCTGGTGGTGAAGCGCAACGGATGAAGCTTGCCAGCGAACTGCACAAGAATTCGAATGGTAAGAATTTTTATATCCTGGATGAACCAACTACTGGGTTGCATACAGATGACATTGCACGTTTATTGAAGGTGCTTGAACGCTTCGTTGACGCTGGTAACACAGTTCTGGTAATTGAACATAATTTAGATGTGATTAAGTCAGCTGACTATGTGATTGATTTGGGACCAGAAGGCGGCGATGGCGGCGGTACTGTTTTAGCGACAGGTACACCTGAAGAAATTGCTGAAGTACCGGAGAGTTACACCGGACATTATTTAAAACGCGTTCTTAAAAAATAAGTAACTGATAAAGCTTAATGCAGGTAAAGGATTCTCCTTTGCTTGCATTTTTCTTTATGGTATGATTATCGTTGATTTAGAATGAGAAGGTGTAAGAGAATATGAATGAAAAACAAAAATTTGTACCGATCCTGTTAGGAAGCGACATCAATGTATATGGAATGTCTCGTTCTTTCCATGAAGCATATGGAATCGTTTCTGAAGCTTATGCTGGTTTACAGTTGGCGCCGACAAAATACAGTAAAATCGTGAATGTCCATGTTGTACCAGGATTCGATAAAGATCCTGTGTTCATGGATAAAATGCGCGAATTAGGAAAGACTACCTATAATAACCCCGAAACAAAATATTTGCTGATTGCCTGCGGAGATGGGTATGCGGAGTTGGTTTCACAACACAAGGAAGAGCTTTCTGAATGGTTTATTTGCCCTTATATTGATTTTGACTTGTTGCAACGTTTGATCAGTAAAGTCAGCTTTTATGAAATCTGTGAAAAGTATGATTTACCTTACCCAAAAACCTTCATTATTACAGAGGATATGCTTGAAGCGGGAAAATTGAAACAAGATTTGCCCTTTGACTTTCCAGTAGCCTTGAAACCTGCTAATAGTGTCGAGTGGTTATCAATTGATTTTGAAGGACGCAAAAAGGCCTTTATCCTAGATACACGTGACGAATTCGATACGATCATTGAACGAATTTATCAAGCCGGCTATACAAGTGAGATGATTGCCCAAGATTTCATCCCAGGTGACGATAGCAATATGCGCGTACTAAACGCTTACGTGGATCAAAATCATCAAGTTCGCATGATGTGTTTGGGGCATCCATTGCTAGAAGATCCTTCTCCTGAAGCAATCGGAAATTATGTAGCCATCATGCCTGAATACAATGAAAAAATCTATCAAACCATCAAGAGCTTTTTAGAAAAAATCGATTATACTGGCTTTGCTAACTTCGATATGAAATATGATCCGCGAGATGGTGAGTATAAGTTATTCGAAATCAACTTACGTCAAGGGCGTAGCAGTTTCTTTGTGACATTAAACGGCTTCAACTTAGCCCAATATGTAACAGAGGATCGTGTTTTTGAGAAACCTTTTGATGAAACAATTTACGGCAAAGCTGAACCAGCTAATTCAAAATTATGGATGGGTGTTCCTAAGAGTGTTTTTGAAAAATATGCTCGTAACAATGTAGATAAAGATAGAGCCCTAGAAATGATTAAAAAGGATCAATGGGGGACAACTGTCTTTTACAAGAAAGATATGTCCTTGATGCGATGGGTATTAATGAAATATATGTTTAGCCAATATAAAGGCCGTTTTGATTTATTCTTTAAAGAGAAAGAAGGATAAACATGGAAAATTTCTTTAGTATACTTGGCGGTATGGGGACGATGGCAACGGAGAGTTTCATTCGAATTCTTAATCAACGGACTCAGGCTCATAACGATCAAGAATATCTAAACTACGTCATGTTCAATCATGCGACAGTTCCCGATCGAACTGCTTACATTTTAGATAATAAGGCAGCGAATCCCCTACCTTTTCTGCTAGATGATATCGAGAAACAAAACTTATTAAAGCCAGATTTTATCGTCTTGACTTGTAACACGGCTCATTATTTTTTCGAGCAATTGCAAGGTGCAACGAAGATCCCCCTATTGCATATGCCGCGAGAAGCTGTTAATGAAGTAACGAAGAATCATCAAAAAGGGGATAAAATTGCTGTTCTGGCTACTGCTGGAACTATGTCCGCTAAAGTTTATCAAAGCGAACTGGAAATAAAGGGATATGAAGTTCTGGTCCCTGAAAAAGAGTTGCAAGACAAGGTCAATCATCTGATTTATCATGATGTGAAGGAAAATGACTTTATAAATAGTGAGCTGTATTTAGAAATTCTTTCAGACGTTTTTGAAAAGCATGGATGTCAAAACGCTATTTTAGGCTGTACAGAGCTGTCTTTAGTCCAAGAATTGACGAAAGATGTACCATATTCTGTGATCGATGCCCAATCAATTTTAGCAGATCGGACAATTGAACTAGCGCTAAAAAACAGATCTTCCAAGTAGGAAGGTTTGTTTTTTTGGTCGTGTTATTACGAAAATTTAAAGAATTATAAAAAAGTAGCAAAGACACGCCAGGAATGTTATAATTTTTTTAGAAGGCAAAGGAGTTTTTGCCTTTTTTTAGCGCACATATAAAAAGAGTATTCATATGAAGATTTAGTCACTTAGATAGTCTGATAGATTATTTTGAAATAATTTCCTTAAAAAAGAGAGGAGAGACACAAATGACTGAGAGTTTACATTTAGTTGTCATTACTGGTATGAGTGGTGCGGGGAAAACCGTGGCGATTCAAAGCTTTGAAGATATGGGGTATTTTTGCGTGGATAACATGCCTCCAGGTTTAATTCCGAAATTCTGGGAATTAATCCGTGAATCAGGAAAGGTAACAAAAATCGCCCTAGTGGTTGATTTGCGTTCACGGTCATTTTTCGAAGATATTCAAAATATGTTGGTAGAAATTGAAAATACAGGTTTTATTGATACGAGTATTCTATTTTTAGATTGCTCTGATGAGGAGTTAGTTTCTCGTTACAAAGAGACTCGCCGTGCACATCCCCTTGCAATGGAGGGCATGATCACCGAGGGAATCCGCAAGGAACGGGCAATTTTGGAAGATTTAAAAAATCGTGCAACATTAATGATTGACACGACTGATTTAACTCCGCGTCAATTGCGCGAAAAAATTAATCAATCATTTAAACAGCAGGATGATTTAGGCTTCCATGTGGAGGTTGTTTCATTTGGTTTCAAGTATGGTTTGCCGATTGATGCGGATATCGTGATGGATGTTCGCTTCTTACCAAATCCACACTATATCCCAGAATTACGACCGCAAACGGGATTAGATAAGCCTGTTTACGATTATGTTATGTCATTTCCTGAAACAGAAAGCTTTTATACGAATTTTGTACGAATGATCATGGATATTCTGCCAGGCTACATCAAAGAAGGAAAAAGCTCTTTAACAATTGCGATCGGCTGCACAGGTGGTCAACATCGTTCGGTTGCATTGACTGAACGGGTAGGCAAGGCGATTAAAGATGCAGATTATAAAGTCAATATTACGCATCGTGATAAGGATAAGCGGAAAGAGACGGTGAATCGTTCATGAAAATGAAAACATATCGTATCCGCAAACCTAAGATTGTCGTAATAGGCGGCGGAACTGGTCTGCCGGTCATTTTGAAAAGCTTGCGCAACCAAAGTGCGGATATCACTGCTGTCGTCACTGTTGCCGACGATGGTGGAAGCAGCGGTGAATTACGTGATTCAATTGACATGGCACCACCCGGGGACTTGCGAAATGTATTAGCAGCGTTATCTGATATGCCAAAACTCTATGAAGATTTATTTCAGTATCGTTTTCATGAAAGTGATAAGTTTTTAGCAAATCATACGATTGGCAATCTGTTGATTGCTGCATTGTCTGAAATGCGCAATAGTACTTATGAAGCGATTCAATTACTTTCTATGATGATGCATGTTGATGGACATATTTATCCATCGTCAGAGATGCCGTTAGTGTTGCACGCTGATTTTGATGATGGAACCAGTGCAGTAGGAGAGTCCAAAATTGCTATTGATCGCAAAAATATCGAAAAGGTTTACGTTACTGATAAAAGCGGAGAAAAGGCTGTCCACGCGGCTCGTAAAGTTGTTAATGCGATCAATGAAGCAGATATGGTCGTACTAGGTCCAGGGTCGTTATTTACGAGCATTTTACCTAATCTGATGATCGAAGAATTAGGCGAAGCCGTTCGCACGACAAACGCGGAAGTTGTCTATATTTGTAATATCATGACTCAAAAAGGTGAAACCGAGCATTTCAGTGATGCAGATCATATTCGTGTTTTACATAAGCATCTTAAAAGTAATTTTATTGATACGGTCTTAGTTAATACCGAGCACGTACCAGAGGGATACATGGATCCTGAAATCTATGATGAATATTTAGTGCAAGTGACTCACGATTTCAACGGCTTACGAGAACAAGGTTGTCGAGTTGTTTCCACTGATTTCTTGAAATTACGTGATGGCGGTGTATTCCACGATGGTGATAAGGTGGTTGATGAATTGTTCCGAATTGTTTTTGGGGCAAAAATTTAATATTAAGTAGAAATAAGGAGGGCTCGCCATGTCTTTTGCAGCAGAGGTAAAAAAGGAATTAACGGGTCTGGCGGTCCAAAAGAATCTCGCGCAAGCTGAATTAGCTGCTTTGATACGAATGAACGGTTCGCTTAGTTTGAACAATCATCAATTTGTTTTGAACGTTCAAACGGAAAATGCCGCAATTGCTCGTCGAATTTTTACGCTGTTGAAAGAGCATTACGGTGTTCGCAGCGAATTGCTGGTACGGCGTAAAATGAAATTGAAGAAAAATAATGTTTATATTGTACGGCTGAAACAGGAAACTCAGAAAATATTACTAGATTTGGATATCATGGACGGTGCGATGTTTCAATCGCATATTTCTAATGAGATCAAACAATCAGAGAAAAAAACTCGCGCATATTTAAGAGGGGCTTTTTTGGCTTCTGGTTCAGTTAATAATCCAGAAACTAGTCGCTATCATTTAGAGATTTCGTCGATCTATGAGGAGCATAATCAAGATATTTGTGATTTACTCAACCAGTTCGACTTAAATGCACGTACCCTGGAGCGCAGAAATGGGTACATCACGTATCTAAAAGGGGCCGAGAAAATTGCCGACTTTTTAACGTTGATTGGCGCGACGAACTCGATGTTAAAATTTGAAGATGTTCGAATCGTACGTGACATGCGCAATTCGGTTAATCGTTTGGTTAATTGCGAGACAGCGAATATGAATAAGACAATTGATGCTGCTTCAAAGCAGATTGAAAACATTCATTTTATTGAAGCTACTGTCGGTTTGCAGTCTTTACCTGAGAAGTTGCAGGAAATCGCAGAATTAAGAATACAAAATCCAGAAATTAGTTTAAAAGAATTAGGAGAAATGATTCCATCAGGTGCAATCTCCAAATCGGGAATCAATCATCGAATTCGTAAGATCAATGACTTTGCAGATAATTTACGCAAAAAAACCGTTTGATTTTGAAGTGAAGCGACCTCCAAATGTTAGATTTTTGATCTAACATTCGGAGGTCAGTTCAATTCCAAACGGTTTTTTTATCTATTCAGCAATATATGATTTTAATGTGGCTTCATCAATAGATTCGTCAAAAATATGTTCGCCTAAAACAATTGTTGGTACAAATTTGATATTGGCTTGTTCGGCTTCGTTGCGTATCTCGCTTTGCAATATTTGGTTTGCTTGCTGGTTGAAACGCAGTGTTTTTTCGGCGTACTCAGCGACAGCTTCGAGTTCGAAATCTTGCCAAATTGTTTGGGTTTCGAACGCCTGTTGAATTTGTGTTAATGCCTTTTCAGGGTCAGTATCAATGTATTCATGCATAACATTGCCGCGTTGTAAACTAATTTTATCCTTGTCTAGTAATTTGATGACGCGTTGAATTTTCCCTTCTGTGACAGCTTGATTTAACGTGTCATAAGATTCTTCGAACCACTGTTTACAGTAAGGGCAACGGAGGTTGATAAATTCAATCAAGCGTTTTGGTGCTGTATCAGATCCAATTTTAATCCCATTAAAATCATTGACTAGCTTTCCTTTAATAACTGAAATATCCATACGAAAACACATCCTTTCATCTATTAGTGTACAGAATATTTATAAGAATACAAACTCTTTTCATATAAATTAAGTTAAAAAGCCTACAAGACATATTGAAATTAAGGTATGTTAGTTTATAATAAATCCGTTGTTATAAAAATTCTAAAATTGGTATCTCAAGAATCCAAGTATCTTGTAGAGATATTACAGAAATATAGGTTGTTTTTCTACATTAGAAATGACAACAATTAATTGAAAAAGGAGGAGACACATGCGTAAGAAAAAAACGATGGATGGAAATACAGCTGCTGCTTATATTTCATACGCATTTACAGAATTAGCCGCAATTTACCCGATCACTCCTAGCTCAACAATGGCCGAACTTGTAGACCAGTGGGCTTCACAAGGAAAGAAAAATATATTTGGTCAACCCGTATCAATTACGGAAATGCAATCAGAGGCCGGTGCCGCTGGTGTCGTACATGGTGCGCTGAAAACCGGCGCATTAACTACGACTTATACTGCCTCTCAGGGATTGCTCTTGATGATTCCTAACATGTATAAGATCGCCGGTGAATTGTTACCAGGCGTTTTTCATGTTGCTAGTCGTGCCGTTACGACAAATGCATTGAATATTTTTGGTGATCACGGAGATGTAATGGCAGCTCGTCAAACAGGCTTCGCTATGCTGCAAGAAAGTAGTGTGCAAGAAGTAATGGATTTATCTGCTGTCGCACATTTGGCCGCGATTGAAGGTAGTTTGCCTTTCATGAATTTTTTCGATGGTTTCCGGACGAGCCATGAGATTCAAAAGGTCGAGGTGCTTGATTATCAGGAGCTGGCGCCGTTAATTAACCAAGAAAAATTAAGAGCTTTCCGTAAACGTAGTATGAATCCCAATCATCCTACCATCAGCGGAACCAATCAAAATCCAGATGTACATTTTCAACAAAGGGAAACAGTCAATCGCTATTATGATGAACTGCCAGCAATTGTCCAAAAATATATGTTTGAAATTAATAAATTACGTGGAACAAACTACGACTTAGTAACCTATTATGGTGCTGAAGATGCTGAAGAGGTTATTGTAGCGATGGGTTCCGTAGCCCAAACTATTGAGCAGACGGTGGACTATTTAAATGCAAACGGACGTAAGGTTGGATTTCTAAACATTCATTTGTATCGTCCGTTCCCGACTGAAAATTTTTTGGACAAACTGCCGGATACTGTTAAATCAATTGCTGTATTGGATCGTTCAAAAGAGCCGGGGGCAGATGGGGAACCACTTTTATTAGACGTTCAAGGAGTAATGTATGAAGCGGATGTTCGTCCTAAAATCATTGGCGGTCGTTTTGGTTTAGGCTCTAAGGATGTGACTCCAGATCAAATTATTGCTGTTTACGATGAATTGACCAAGAATAAAAAAGAAGCAAAAAAACGTTTTACGATTGGAATCGTTGATGATGTAACAAATATGTCATTAGAAACAAAGGGTATTCTTGACCTGACAAATCCTAAAACATTTCAAGCAAAATTCTGGGGATTTGGGTCAGATGGAACCGTTGGTGCGAATAAGTCGGCTATTAAGATTATTGGGGACCATACAGATAAATACGCACAGGGATATTTCAGTTATGATTCAAAAAAATCGGGCGGATTAACTGTTTCTCATTTACGATTTGGTGATACGCCGATCCGTTCGACGTATCTTGTTGAGAGTGCAGATTTTATCGCTTGTCATACACCAGCTTATATTCACACTTATGATCTATTAAAAGGTCTGAAGCCAGGCGGAGTCTTCTTAATGAATACTATGTGGAATGATGCGCAGATTGATCGATTACTGCCAGCTAAGATGAAGCGTTATATTGCAGAAAATGATATTAAATTTTATACCATCAATGCCGCGAAATTAGCAATGGATGTTGGTTTAGGTTCACGAATCAATACAGTTATGCAAACGGCGTTTTTCCGTTTAACTGGGATCATTCCTTTTGAGGAAGTATTAGATATTTTAAAAGCGGAAGCAGATAAGAGCTATCGACGGAAATCATTAGAGATCGTCGAAAAAAATATAGCTGCGATTAATCAAACAGTTGAACTTTTACATCAAGTTCAAGTACCTGAAACTTGGGCTAAAGTAGAGATTCCAAAAAAAATCCGGCAAACACCGGTTACTCAATATGTGGAACAAATCGTCGAACCGATAAATTCACAACAAGGAAATAGCTTGACAGTGAATGATTTAGTTATAAATGGGATGACAGATGGAACTATACCAACAGGTACAGCGAAGTTTGAGAAACGTGGTGTAGCTTTAGAAGTTCCGCACTGGATTAGTGACCGCTGCACGATGTGTAATGAATGTTCATTTGTTTGTCCTCACGCTGCAATTCGACCATTCTTAGCCGATGAGGAAGAAATGGAGGCAGCACCTGAAGGATACATTGTAAGAGAGATGCGTGGTGCTGATGGACAGAAATACCGTATTCAGGTTTCCGTTGAAGATTGTACAGGTTGCGGCTTGTGTGTGGAGGCTTGTCCGGCGAAAGGTAAAGCTTTGGTCATGAAGCCTTACGAAGAGGAAAAAGAACAAGCAATCAACTGGGCATTCTCAATGACTTTAAAGCAAAAGGCAAATCCTGCAAAAACAAATTCTGTTTTAGGCTCTCAATTTAATCAACCATTGCTTGAATTCTCAGGCGCTTGTGCTGGCTGTGGAGAAACACCTTATGTCAAATTAATGACACAAATGTTTGGTGATCGTATGATGATTGCTAATGCAACTGGTTGTTCATCTATTTGGGGTGCGGCGGCTCCAGTCAGTCCATATACAACGAATGAAAAAGGACAAGGACCCGCTTGGTCGAATTCGTTGTTTGAAGATAATGCGGAGTATGGCTACGGTATGTTTTTAGCAAACCAAACACGTCGTAAAGAGCTAGCTGATAAAATCAATGATGTACTAGATTACGTTTCAGATGATTTACGAGAGTTGTTGGAAGACTGGATGGATCATATGTTTGAATCAGAAGGGACGCAACAAAGAGCCACAAAACTAGCGGCGGCCTTAGAAGTGGCGGATTTATCTGATCCAAAGCTTGCTGATATTTATGATAATCGTGATTTGTTTGTGAAAACCAGTCAGTGGATGTTTGGTGGTGATGGCTGGGCTTATGATATCGGCTTTGGCGGGATAGATCATATTTTAGCCAGCGGTGCTGACGTAAATATTTTGGTAATGGATAATGAAGTTTATTCTAATACAGGCGGTCAAACGTCTAAAGCGACCCCAGCTTCTGCTATTGCGAAATTTTCTGCGGGTGGAAAATATCAGTCTAAAAAAGACTTAGGTATGATGGCGATGACCTATGGCAATGTCTATGTGGCTCAAATTGCCTCTGGAGCAAACCAAATGCAAACCATCAAAGCTCTAGAAGAAGCAGAAAAATTCCCTGGACCTTCGCTTGTAATTGCTTATACGCCATGTATTAATCACGGGTTACGCGGTGGAATGAGCAAAACGCTGCAAGAAGCAAAAGATGCTGTTAATTCAGGCTATTGGTCACTGTATCGTTACAATCCTTTACAACGTGAAAAAGGTAAAAATCCGATGACATTGGACTATAAGAAACCAAATTTTGATGAAATGATCGGATTCATGAAACAACAAACACGTTTTTCTGCGTTGGAAAGAATTCAACCTGAAGATGCACAGCGTCTATACCAAAAGACAGTAAATGATGCACAGACTCGTTTCTATAATTACGCCCGGTTAGCCGGACAAGAAGAAAAGATTCGTGCGAAATTAGCTGGAACTAAGTTGGAAAATACTGATGAAGCAGTCAATGTTAAACTAAAACGTGAGCGTAAAGTTGATCCAGAAGCAGAAGCTAGACGCGCTGCACGCCGAGCAGCACGAGCTGAGAAACGTAAAAAATAGTTATATTTGAGAGTCTTAGCTTGCTAAGGCTCTCTCTTAAATTTTATGCTAGAGCTGTACCATTGTGGTATAATTGTAGAGAATTTTGGATAGAAAGAGAGGTTATTCATGCCTAATCGTTTAATTGAATTATTCAAACCAGATTATTGGCTTAGCTTTTTTTCTGAGAATCTTTCAACCTGGGATATTATCGTCAACCTTTTAGATATATTTGTTGTTTGGTTTCTGATTTATCGTTTGTTTGAACTTGTTCGCGGAACAAAGGCTGTTCAATTGCTTAAAGGTGTCGCAATCTTTATCGGTATCCGGATTGTTGCCGAGTTAATTGGTCTGCATACGTTATCGTGGCTGATGAATCAGGTCATCACTTATGGCGTGATTGCGGCAATTATTATCTTTCAGCCGGAAGTTCGACGTGGTTTAGAGCATCTAGGACGCAGTGCTTTCTTTAAAACATCGAAGAAAGAAGAGCTGGATGATGAACGGATGATTTTGGCCTTCGATAAAGCCATTCAATACATGTCAAAACGAAAAATCGGGGCTCTAGTCACAATTCAACGTTCAACAGGCTTAGACGAGTATATTGAAACCGGAATTGATCTAGATGCGGATATTACCGGCGAGTTATTGATCAATATTTTTATTCCTAATACACCTCTGCACGATGGCGCTGTTATCGTCAAAGATGGAAAAATCGCAGTTGCCTCTGCTTATTTACCTCTTTCGGATAGTATGCTAATTCCAAAAGAATTCGGAACCAGACATCGAGCGGCAGTTGGTATTAGTGAAGTCAGCGATGCTCTGACTTTCATCGTCTCAGAAGAGACAGGTGGTGTAAGCATTACGTTAAGCAATGACTTCCTGCACGACTTGACCCAAGAAGAATACTTGGCTGTAATGCGACGAGAATTACTACCGGATGAGAAAATTGTAGGGAGAAAGAGTCTCTTGCAAACCTTTTTGGAAGGTTTGACTAAAGGAGGCAAAAAATGAGAATTAAGTTCAAAAAAGACAACGTACCTTATATGTTGATCTCCCTGCTATTTAGTTTAATCTTATTTTTTAATGTAAATAGTTCAAATTTCAGCAGATTAATTTCATCTGATACGAACTATGAAGAATCTATACAGAATGTACCGATTAATGTTGTTTACGATTCTGATGATTATTTTGTTCATGGGTTTTCATCAAATGTAACAGTCAAATTGAGCGGTGCTAATAGGATTCAATTGAATAGAGAAATCGATCCAGATACTCGCAATTTCAGTGTAGTTGCTGATTTATCTAAGCTTGGATCTGGAACGCATGAAGTTAGATTGAAAACGAAAAATTTATCTAGTTCACTTTTTGCAACGATTGAACCAGAAACAATTTCAGTTACGATTGAAAAAAAGGTCAAAAAGAAATTTGATGTGTCTCCAATTTTAAGCAGTACGACCAGTAATAATGGATTGAAAGTCGGAGAACTGTCAACTCAACCAGAGAAGGTTGAAATCACAACTGGAGAAACCACAATGAAAGAAATCGATCGTGTTGTCGCTTCAGTAGATAGTAGTAAACTTTCTTCGGATCAGGAAAGTATCCAAGCACCTGTACAGGCTTTAAATGCCAGCGGCGAAGTATTGCCGATCCAATCAGATCCGCAAAATGTAACTGTCAATTTTGAAATTCAAACACCAAGTAAAGAAGTTTCGCTTTATCCGATTCAAGAAGGAGATTTGCCTTCGTCGGTTGAAAGTGTCAAAATCGATCTGAATCGAACAAAGGCAACAATTACTGGCGTGCAGTCAGTAATTGATCAAATAGACAGTATTGGTATTCCGGTTGACGTAAGTCAAATTCAAGGGACGGTAAAAAAATTTATCGATGTCCCAATCTCTGGAAATTATCAGGTTATTCCGAAAACAGTAAGTGCACAAGTAACACCAGTATTTAAAAAATCACAAGACTCAGAAACAAGTAGTACAAATCATTCTAGTTCGTCGACAACAGGAGCCGCGGGGAACTCAAGTGACAGTTCAAGATCTTCGGAAATGAGCACTGATACTCAAGCGACTAGCAGTCAAGAAGAGTCGACAAATCAATCAGCTAACTAGATGAAGAAGGGAAATATAATTTAATGGGTAAATATTTTGGAACAGATGGAGTACGCGGAATCGCGAATAAGGAGCTAACACCTGAGCTAGCATTTAAGTTGGGCCGTTGTGGTGGCTACGTTTTAAGTCAACATCATGAGAGTGAAGGACGTCCACGTGTTTTAGTAGGACGTGATACTCGTATCTCAGGCGAACTATTAGAAACAGCTTTGATTTCAGGGTTATTATCTGTTGGTATCGAAGTTTTCCAGCTTGGTGTTATCTCAACCCCAGGGGTGGCCTACTTAACGAGATTACAAAAAGCCTCTGCAGGTGTTATGATTTCTGCGTCACACAATCCAGCAGAAGATAATGGAATTAAATTTTTCGGTGGAGACGGCTTTAAATTAGTTGATGAACAAGAGGCTGAGATCGAAGCGTTGATTGATGCTGAGGAGGATACATTGCCGCGTCCATCTGCTGAAGGATTAGGGACATTAGACGAATTCCATGAAGGGTTATTAAAATATTCTCAGTTCTTAGTGCAGACAATTTCAGGCGATTTATCAGGGTTAACAGTTTGTGTAGATGCAGCTAATGGTGCAACTTCAACAAGTGTTAATCGCTTATTTGCCGATTTAGAAACTGATTTTTACACAATGGGAACTTCTCCGAACGGACTAAATATCAATGCGGGTGTTGGTTCCACTCATCCAGAAGCTTTAGCGAAAATGGTCGTTGAAAAGGGCGCAGATGCTGGTTTGGCTTTTGATGGTGATGGCGATCGAGTGATTGCGGTAGATGAGCTTGGAAATATCGTGGATGGGGATCGCATTATGTTTATCTGTGCGAAATATTTAGCCGAACGTAAACGGCTAAAAAAAGATACGGTTGTCACAACCGTTATGAGTAATTTAGGTTTTCATAAGGCTATTGAGGATATTGGTTTGGATGATGTCATTACACAGGTCGGGGACCGTTATGTGGTTGAAGAAATGCGTAAGAATGATTATAATCTTGGCGGTGAGCAATCAGGTCATGTATTGTTCTTAGACTACAATACAACAGGTGATGGTATGCTGACGGGGGTTCAATTATTAAACATTATGAAACAAACCGGTAAAAAGCTCTCAGAACTTGCTAGCGAGGTAACAATCTATCCTCAAAAATTGGTAAACATTCGTGTCAGCGACAAGTACGGTGCCATGGACGTACCAGCCATCAAACAAGCAATTGAAGAAGCAGAAGCAGAAATGAATGGAGACGGACGCATCTTAGTTCGTCCTTCAGGAACAGAACCGTTATTGCGAGTTATGGCTGAAGCGCCTACAGATGAAAAGGTCGACTACTATGTCGATAAAATCGCAGCAGTTGTTCGTGAAGAAATTGGATTAGATTAGAGAACAAAAACGCCTGATTTCTTAAGTTCGGGCGTTTTACATGTAAAAGAGGGAGTGACTATTACTTTTGTCACTCCCTCTAGTTTGTTTATTCAACAGTCACAGACTTAGCTAAGTTACGAGGTTTATCAACATCGTATCCACGCAATAAAGTTGCATAATAGGCAATTAATTGTCCTGGAATTACAGAGACAAGCGGACGTAAAAATTGATGAACGGTCGGTAAAATGATTTGGTCACCATCTTTGCTTAATTCTTCAGATGCAATTACTAAAGTATGGGCTCCACGACTTTCCACTTCTCTTAGATTTCCGCGCGTGTGAGGAGCGGTTACAGCCTCAGTAATGATTCCAATAACCGGCGTACCCTCTTCGACTAAAGCTATCGTACCGTGCTTCAATTCACCAGCTGCGAAGCCTTCTGCTTGAATATAAGAAATTTCTTTTAGTTTTAGTGCGACTTCCATTGAAACATAGTAATCTTCAGAACGTCCGATGTAGAAAGCGTTTCGAGTCGTTGCCAAATATTCAGCTGCAATTTCCTCGATCATCGTTTTTTCAGCAATCATCACATCCATTGCGTTCGCTGCGATTCCAAGTTCTTTTGTTAAATCAAATTCTTTTGCAGCAGTAATTTCTTTTGCTTCGCCAACAGCCTTTGCTAAAACGGTTAATGCTGCTATTTGAGCGGTATAGGCCTTAGTTGAAGCAACAGCAATTTCTGGTCCTGCATGTAGTAGCATTGTGTAGCTTGCTTCTCTAGATAAGGTTGATCCGGCAACGTTGGTCACAGTTAATGAAGGGTATCCAAGTTCATTAGTTTTTACTAACACTTGACGACTGTCCGCAGTTTCACCACTTTGTGTCAAGTAAATAAAGAACGGTTTCTCTGAAAGTAAAGGCATATTGTAACCAAATTCACTTGATAAATGGATTTCAACTGGAATATTGGCCAAGCCTTCGATAATCTGCTTGCTTGCCCAACCAGCATTATTACTTGTACCACAAGCAACAATATAAATACGATCACTGTTTAATAAACTTTGCAACAACTCATTTTCGATAACGACGGTTCCTGTTTCATCTGTGTACTCACTGATGATCCGACGCATCGTTGCAGGCTGTTCATCGATTTCTTTCAACATATAGTAAGGATAGGTACCTTTTTCCATATCAGAAAGATCAATTTTTGCTTCATAGGGAGCACGTTGGATTTCATTTCCAGACTCGTCTTCAATTTCAATACGATTTTTTATAACGATGACCATTTCCCCATCATTGATTTCAACAAATTGATTCGTTTGTTCTAACATTGCCATCGCATCGCTGCAGACTACATTGAAACCATCTCCTAAACCAATCAAAAGTGGGCTCTTGTTTTTGCCAACATAAATTGTTTCACGATCTTTTTTGTCGATTAAACCGAAAGCATATGATCCATGAATCTCTTTTAGTGCATTACGAAATGCTTCTTTTGTTGAAAGACCTTGTTCCGAAAAGTACTCGACCAAATGAACAGCAATTTCAGTGTCCGTTTCACCATAAAAAATGTCATCTGTTAAATATTTTTCTTTTAGCTCATCATAATTTTCGATTACACCGTTATGAACCAACACAAAGCGTTTACTTTGTGAAGTATGTGGATGAGCATTTTCTTCACTTGGTTCGCCATGGGTAGCCCAACGTGTATGACCAATTCCGATTGTGCCGTGTACGTCTTTACCAATTTTGTCGGCCAGTTCCTTAATTCGACCTTGAGACTTTACTAAAAAATCATCATTTTGATCTGCTACAAAGATGCCTGCTGAGTCATACCCGCGATATTCTAATTTCTCTAAACCATTCACTAAAATACTTGTTGCTTGATCATTTCCTACAATTCCTACGATTCCACACATAATGTCTTCCTACTTTCCTGTCATTATATGTTCCCGAGCTGTCCGATCATTTTTTTGTTCTTTTATAAAGTTTTTGTAATGATCTGTAGAGCACAGCAACCCTGAAGCCACCCGCCGAATCATTCGATTAGCTTCTTCCTCGTCACCTCTAGAAGAGGTCTGGCGCTATCTTATTGGTACATTTAAGATTTTTTTGTTTTACTCTCGGAAACAATGAATAATATAATACAAACTTTCAGTATAGTCAAACATTTTTTTATTTTTTAGTAATTGGTATATATGAAATTAGTGAAAAAAAGAGAGGGATAACAAAGAATCTTCTACGTTTCATCTGTAAGAAGAATAAGGTAGAATAGAGAAGTATCATTTATCGAATAGTTTTAGCGCAAATCTTTTTGTTACTTGTAGCGACTATTCGTTTGTAAAAAAGATATTTCTGTGAATACTCTTTTCGCAGAAAATATATAAGGAGGAAAATAGAATGAACCAACCAGAAAATCTAACAGTCGGCGAGTTACGTAAATATTTAGCGCAACTTGTTGATAATCCAGAGATTAACGATGAAACGAAGATTTTCTTAGATACCGGCTGGGATAGTATTCAAGAAATCAATCCAGATGCGTTAAGCATTGAGGAAGCCCAAGCCTTCAAAATTGAAGATCCTTTAACGCATGAATTTTTTGGCGGATATTCTTTAGTGGAAAAAGCTGAAAAAATGAAAGCAGAAGGTCCAACAGAAAAAGTAATGATTATCCGTAATTTATATTAATGTGGTAGCTTTATTCTGAGTAAAATTAAGAATGTCAGTTCGACTTTTTTGCAACATATTTCAACATAAGATAGTTAATCAAATAGCTAATTTATCTAGACGTTTAGTTAAAGATATTGACATTCGAATCAAACTAATTTTTCTTGGAAAATTATCACTTTAAAAATGAACAAGGAGGAAGATAGATGAATAAAAGACGTTGGGTGGCGGTTGGTATTGCAGTAGTATTACTGATTTTCTCAGGAATCTCGACAACAATCAGCCGAAAAAATGAAAGTAAAAAAGAGCTTAGTCAAGTTAATGAACTACTGTATGGAACCGGTGAACCCCAAGAAAAAGTGGAAGAAGCTGGATCTAGCAGCAAAAAGATTGTCAAACTTGTTGTGGAAGGGACGATCATTGATGATGGCACTAGTGGATTGTTTTCAACTGGAGGATACAATCATGAATCCTTTATGAAGCAATTAGCTACAATTAAAAAGGATTCTTCAGTGAAAGGGATTTTGTTAGAGATCAACTCACCAGGAGGTTCAGTTTACGAGACAGCCGAAATTACTCGCGCATTGAAGGAATTGCAAAATGAGAAGAAAATTCCGATTTATGCTTCAATGGAAAGTCAAGCTGCTAGTGGCGGCTACTATATTGCAGCAAATTCGGATCGAATATTTGCAACTGAAGATACTATGACTGGTTCTATTGGAGTGATTATGTCCAGTATGAATTATTCTGGTCTGATGGAGAAGCTTGGGATTGCTGATGCTACGATTAAGAGTGGTGCTTTAAAAGATATCGGTTCTGGATCAAGACCACAGACAAAAGAAGACAAAGAGGTATTGCAAGCTTTTGTGGATAGTATGTATGGCCGATTCGTCAAAGTTGTAGCAGATGGTCGTAAAATGAATGAAGCAGATGTTCGGAAATTAGCGGATGGAAGAATTTACGATGGAGCTCAAGCTCTTGAAAATGGCTTGGTAGATGATATCGGTTATCCAGATCAAGCGTTGAAAGCCTTGCGGAAAGATAATGGGTTGAACGATGCGAAGGTTGTTTTTTATACAAGCGGATCAACAAATTTCTTGGATACTTGGCTTGGCAATAGTCTGGCGGAGTTGCAGGGGATTAAACCATCACAAGAAGAATTAGTTAGAAACATTGCCGAAAGCGTTGGTACTCCACAAGCTCCAAAGGCAATGTACCTCTATGGGGGTGAGTAAAAATGATTGAAGAAACTGACCAAAGACCTGCTGTCGGGCCGGTAACACGATTACTTGAACAGAAAAAAGAGCGTAAGCCGCAATTTCATCATTATCCAGATTATTTTTATGCGGGTTTTTGGATTCGATTTTTTGCATACCTTGTAGATTTAGCGTGTATTTCAGCCATTAATGGAATTTTATTAGGATTACCTGCAAATTTGTTTGGATTAACAAAGAATGATGAATTGTTCAGTATTTACGGGTTATTAACACTTGCTATTTATTTAGCTTATTTTGTGCTGCTGACAAAATTAAACAACGGGCAAACGATTGGAAAGATGATTTTTGGGATTCGAGTCGTCTGCTTTACAGAAGAAGAATTGAGCTGGCAAACTGTTTTAGTGCGTGAGTGTGCTTGTCGTTTTATTTTGCGAGGCTCGGTTTTTATGTTAGGTTATCTTGTAACAATTTTTACACCAAACAAGCAACATATCGGTGATTATTTCTCAGATACTAGTGTTGTTACATTAAATTTACTTGCAGCTAGAGAGGATTTTACACAGGGATGAATCCAATAGAATTTCCTAATAACGATCATTACTATTTAACTCTTGCTGAAGAGGCTTTTTCAGCAGGGAACTATTTACAAGCGTTGGAAAACTACAAACTTGCCTATCAAGAGAATCCTTCGACTAAACTAAACCATCTAATTGCCAATCTTTCCCTAGAACAAGGGGATTTTGAAGAGGCTTTAGCGTTTTCCGAGGAGGAACCAGACAGTTATCTCGAAGCACCAGAGACAATAGATCTTTATTTGCAAATTCAATTGTACTCACACAGATTTTTTGCAGCTCGTGAATTTTTATGGCGGGCTCAAAAGATGAAACAGCTAACAGAAGAACAGAGAAATCTTTGGTTGATGCGCATTGAGGATCAAGAATTTTTTTATCAAAAACAGCAACAGGCTATCATGGAGCAGCTTGAATCAGAGATTCGACAGTTACCGTTATTGTCGCCAATGGAACAACTGGTTTCAGTTAGAGCGATCAAGCAATTATCTGAGGAACGTCTGCAAGTATGGGCTAAAAAATTTATGCTGGAACCCAAAGTAACGCCTATAGTACGCAGCTATTTATTTGAAAGTTTAGCGCGAATAGGAGTTTCTGAGAAGGTTCACTATTTGACGTTCTTAGATGAGATAGCAGAGTTGTCACCAGCTATTACAGGAGTAGATGAAACTCTCCAAAATGAAATCTCAATCCGTTTGGATGAGCACTTAAGCGACGAAGATCCAATACTTTTATCAAATATATTGGAGCAAGTGAAATTGGAAATGGCCTTCTTATATCCATTGCAAAGATCATTTATGGAACCTGAAGCTTGGGTGGCTAGCTACTTATCAGAGTATTGGTCAGGGTATCGAAATAGCTCAGAGTTGCTTGATGAGAGGATTGAAACGATTCGAAAAAAGATAAAACAACTGATGTTCGCTTATCATTAAAAAATGCCTAGAGTAAAAGCTTTATATTTACATTTCACAATCAGTAGTGTAATATTTAATGGTATGCAAAATGCAAGTATATTAGTATTCGGAGGGAACAAATTTGACTGCAAATTTTGAAAAAACAGGCACCAATGATGGTGTGTTAACTTTCTCAATTGAACAAACCGAGATTCAAAAAGGATTAACAAATGCATTCAACAAAGTGAAAAAAAATCTTAACGTACCTGGCTTCCGTAAGGGAAAAGTATCTCGCCAAGTATTTAATCGTATGTACGGTGAAGAAGCGCTATACGAAGATGCATTGAACGACGTTTTACCAGTAGCTTATGAAACTGCTGTAAAAGAAGCAGGTATTGATCCAGTTTCTCAACCAAAAATCGACGTGGATAGCATGGAAAAGGGCGAAGCTTGGGTAATCAAAGCTGAAGTTACAGTAAAACCTGAAGTGAAATTAGGCGATTACAAAGAACTTGAAGTTCCTAAGCAAGATGTTGAAGTTTCAGATGCTGACGTAGATGCACGTTTGAAATCAGAACAAGAATCTCAAGCTGAATTAGTTATCAAAGAAGATGAAGCTGCTGAAAATGGTGACACAACTGTTATCGATTTCGAAGGCTTTGTTGGCGAAGAAGCATTTGAAGGTGGAAAAGGTGAAAATTATTCACTTGAATTAGGCTCTGGCTCATTCATTCCTGGCTTTGAAGAACAATTAGTTGGTCACAAAGCAGGTGAAAGTTTGGATGTAACCGTTACTTTCCCTGAAGATTATCAAGCAGAGGATCTTGCTGGGAAAGAAGCGATCTTCAAAGTAACGATTCACGAAGTAAAGGCAAAGGAATTACCTGAATTAGACGATGATTTTGCTAAAGATGTTGATGAAGAAGTGAATTCTTTAGATGAACTAAAAGCAAAATACCGTGATGAATTAACAAAACAAAAAGAAGAAGCTGCGAAAGAAGCGAAAGACGAAGCGGCTATTAAACAAGCCGTTGAAAATGCTGAAATCGTTGACCTTCCTCACGTGATGGTTCATGATGAAGTACACCGTTCAATGGACGAATTTTTAAACAACATGCAACGTCAAGGAATCTCTCCAGAAATGTATTACCAATTAACTGGTTCTACTGAAGAAGATCTTCATACACAATTTGAAGGCGAAGCAGAAGGACGAGTAAAAACAAACTTGGTAATGGAAGCTATCGTTGAAGCAGAAAAAATTGAAGCATCTGAAGAAGATATTGCTAAAGAAATCAAAGATTTAGCAGAAATGTATCAAATGCCAGAAGAACAAATCAAGCGTGTTTTGACAGAAGATATGCTAGAACATGACATCAAAATGAAAAAAGCAGTTGAATTAGTGACAGGAACAGCTGTAGAAAAATAGTTTTTTAATTTTCTTTGTTGTTTAGCAAAAGGGATAAAAATAGCAGTAAATTGGTATGTAACACAATTTTGTGTTGCATACTTTTTTTTTCAATAACTTAGTTTTTCACTTTCTGATCGATAAATATAATGAATAACTTCAAAAAAACACTTAAATTTGGTAATATTGAATTATTAATGAATTGATACTATATCTTGTTTTTTTATTTTTGAAGTTTTTTAAAAAGAGCGTTAAAGGGATTATGAACCTTGAGGAGGAGAATATGAAGAAAAAGATTCTTGGACTATGTTTTTTATCAGTATTATGTTTAAATCTATCAACAACAGTTTTCGCCGAGGAGAGTCAAGTAGTAAATAGTACTGAAATCAGTGAGACGACCTCAATTAATAGTACAGATGAAAGCAGTAGTTCCGAAACAACTGAGACAAGTAATTCTGAACAAACTATAGAGAGCACTGAAGAAAAGGTAACAGTACCTGAGACACAGATTGAAACGGCTGAAGGGACGATGTCTTTGCCAAAGGGGCGTTCTGATCTGTATCCTACGATTCAACTATTTGCTGCATTACCGTCTGTATCAGCTTCAAATACGAATACACCAAGCAAAAGCTTTATAGATATTTCTTCGCATAATGGAAATATTTCTGTTGCAAACTTTCAAAAAATGAAAGGTTACGGTGTCACAGGCGTGGTTGTCAAATTAACGGAAGCAACCAGTTATACGAATCCTTATGCGCAATCACAGATTAATAACGCTATGGCTGCTGGAATGAAAGTTTCCGCCTATCATTATAGTTGGTTTACTACTGATGCACAGGCTAAGGCAGAAGCAAACTATTTTGCGGCTGCGGCTAAGAAATTTGGTTTGAGTAGCGGTACTGTCATGGTTAATGATATTGAAGAACCTCAAATTCTTGGTAAAGGGAATCATACCAATAATTCTAGAGCTTTTGAGAATCAATTGAAAAGCTTAGGCTATGGAAATGTTCGTCACTATATTGGCTTGAACTGGTTAACAACAGGACGAATCAATGCTTCTGTAATTGGGAATAAAAATATATGGGTCGCTGCGTATCCATATAATCTTTCTACAAAAAATTTCTATACACAATATGGAGCATGGCAATGGTCTTCACAACTATCATTCCCAGGTATCAGCGGAAATTTTGATATTAATGCAGATTATACGAAAACATTCAGTAATCCTGAAACGACTCCACCTGCAAATTCAATTCAGATGTACAGACTTTATAATCCGAATAGTGGCGAGCACTTTTATACACAAAATGTCGCAGAAAAAAATAATTTGGTTTCAAAAGGGTGGAAATACGAAGGTATAGGCTGGAATGGACCAACATCAGGGAATCCAGTTTACCGTCTGTATAATCCGAACGCGGGAGATCATCATTATACATTACATGCTTATGAGAAAGACAACTTGATTAAAAAAGGCTGGCGTTATGAAGGTATTTCGTGGTATTCTGGGGGACCAAATGCATTGCACCGTCTTTATAACCCAAATGCAAAAGCAGGTTCTCACCATTATACGTTGAATACAAATGAAAAGAATAACTTAGTGCAAAAGGGCTGGAAATATGAAGGCTTAGCTTGGTATGCAAAATAAAGGAAAGTTCTCGATTTTCGAGAACTTTTTTCTTTAGAAATCCTTTTTAATTCCACTTGGATTCTTTGTCTTTTTAATGCTTTGTGTTATTATAGATAAAGACTGCAATCGTGGAAACACTTGTAGAGAAAGAAGCAAGAGGTGAAAGCCATGTATGAGAGCACAGGCGCAGGTGAAACAGTCCGCTGTTCATTTTGTGGAAAGACCCAAGAAGAAGTAAAAAAAGTTGTTGCGGGTCCGGGAGTTTACATTTGTAATGAGTGTATCGACCTTTGTAAAGAGATTATAGATGAAGAATTCCATGAAGAAGCTATTCGTGAATTTATTGATGTACCAAAACCAAAAGAATTATTAGATGTTCTAAACCAATATGTTATCGGTCAAGATCGGGCAAAAAAGGCCTTGTCGGTTGCGGTGTACAATCATTATAAACGAGTGAATACTGAAAACGATGGACTAGATGAAGTTGAATTACAAAAGAGTAATATCTGTTTGATTGGACCAACAGGTTCAGGTAAGACATTTTTGGCACAAACTTTGGCAAGAACCTTAAATGTTCCATTCGCCATTGCAGATGCAACAAGTTTAACTGAAGCAGGTTATGTTGGTGAAGACGTTGAAAATATATTGTTGAAGCTGTTACAGGCGGCCGATTACAATGTTGAGCGTGCTGAAAAAGGAATCATCTATATTGATGAAATTGATAAGATTACGCGTAAGAGCGAAAATGTTTCAATCACTCGTGATGTTTCCGGCGAAGGTGTTCAACAAGCGTTACTTAAAATTCTTGAAGGAACGGTTGCTAGTGTTCCGCCTCAAGGGGGACGTAAACACCCACATCAAGAGTTTATTCAAATTGATACGACCAATATTTTGTTTATTGTTGGTGGAGCCTTTGATGGAATCGAAACGATTGTTAAAAATCGTTTAGGTGAAAAAACTATTGGTTTTGGTAAAAATAATAAAAAAATTGATGAAGACGCAAGTATCATGCAGCAGATTATTCCAGAAGATCTATTGAAATTTGGTCTGATTCCAGAATTTATCGGACGCTTGCCAGTTACAACTGCGTTAGAAAAACTTACAACAGAGGATCTGGTTCGAATTTTAACGGAACCGAAAAATGCTTTAGTGAAGCAATATCAAAAATTGCTTTCCTATGATGATACAGATTTATCTTTCGATGCGGATGCGTTGAATGCAATTGCGGACAAAGCGATTGCACGTAATACAGGTGCTCGTGGTCTGCGTTCTATCATTGAGGATGTTATGATGGATGTGATGTTTGATATTCCTTCTGATGAATCGATCGAAAAAGTAATAGTTACGAAGGATTCTGTCGAAGGCTCGGGTAAACCGATTATTGAATACCATAACAATAAGAAAAAAGCTGGTTAGTAAAGCAGGAGCTGTGACAAAAGTCTTGTCATAGCTTCTTTTTCCGAATAAACGGTGTTCCAGAAGTAGCTTCTTCGGAAATAAGTCGAAATTTCACAAAAATTTGAGAAATAATTTTCGGAAATTCCTTCTTATTTCTTGAAGCTGACCACCTCTGTCACCACCTCTTTTTGAAAGGCGTGAAGGAATGAAAGTGCATAATGCAGAGATCGTTATTAGTGCGGTCTCGCCAAAACAGTATCCTGAAACTGATTTACCTGAGATTGCGTTAGCAGGACGATCAAATGTTGGGAAATCTTCTTTTATCAATACGTTGATTGATCGAAAAAATTTAGCGAGGACTTCAGGGAAACCAGGGAAAACTCAAACTTTAAACTTTTATCTCATCGAAAATGCGCTACATTTTGTTGATGTACCTGGATATGGCTATGCGAAGGTATCGAAAACAGAAAGAGCGAAGTGGGGTGAGATGATTGAAACCTATATTACCAGCCGCAAACAGTTACGTGCGGTAGTTTCTTTAGTTGATATACGCCATGATCCAAGTAAGGAAGATATTCAAATGTATGAATTTTTGAAATACTACAATATTCCTGTGATTGTGGTTGCGACAAAAGCAGATAAGATTCCACGTGGTAAATGGAACAAGCATACTAGTGCAATCAAGAAAAAATTAGATTTTGATCCTGAGGATACATTCATCCTTTTCTCATCTGAGACAAAAAAAGGAAAAGAAGAAGCATGGGCAGCAATTGAAGCAGCAATAGAAAAGGACTAGGCCTAAGAAGCCTAATCCTTTTTTTTATCAGTTTGTTCATTTTTTGGTTTTAGAAATTTTTGGATATCTTCGTCTTTTTGAACTTTTTTGTCTGGATCTACCGCAAAAGATTCAAATAATTTATCTAAATCATCGGTTTTTTCAAATTTCAGGCCCATCTGAACCCCTCCATTTTAGTTTTATCATATTCTACTATAGTATACAATTTTTTAAAACTTAGTAATCAATTTCATAGGGTTTTTTAAATCTTTACGATATAATTATAATAGAGTGATGAGAAAGGGGAAAGCAATGGAAAAAAATCAAAAGATTTATAGTGTCAGCCAGCTTTACGATTTGAAGCAAGCCGACATCCAATCAAAGATAAATGATTGGTTAGTCATGAGTCGCCTATTGCTGGAACCAGACAAAATGTTGATTAACGGAAAAGAGCAGTTATTTGATCAGAATCAATTGAAGCGGGTGATTTCGAGCTTTGGCATGAAGGAAGATTTCTGGTTGCAGTTGAAGAATTCTGAAGAGGAAACAACTCTACATCTTTTAAGTGATACGTTATTTGAAAAGTATATCATCAAGGAAAAGAATTTTTATTATTGGGAAAGAGTGTATCTGGATTACCTGAAGAACCGCTTGATTGACCATGGTTTTTTTGCTTACATTCGTTCCTATGATGAATATCTTTATCATAATACAAGTGATTTATCTGAACGTCGTTCTTTTGAAACAGCTAAAGAAACAAATGTGCTACCAAAGATGAAAGGCCTTAATGGAGATATAGTCGTCGATTGTAACGTATTTCCCGGCTATGATGTGTTTTATAAGGGAGTATGTTTAACCGCTTGCTGGTGGCTATTTTTAGGAGCACCTTATAAAAAATTATTCGCTAAGCAACTATTGCTAGAGATTCAGCAAGTGGAAAGAGTAGCTGAATTAGGATCTGGTGTTTTCTTCGAATTGTACAAAGACCCTTTTCAATGGCAAGAAAAGGCAAACTTGAAATTTCAACAATTATTCCGAGATCAACTTGGAATTTCACAATTATCCTATACCAATGGAGTTGGGTTATTAAAACAGCCCTACATTGAATTTGCTTTTGAAGATACTGTGATTCAAACTGTTCAATATCAAAATGAACAATTTCAACCAACTGAGAAGAGTGAGGCATCTTATTTTGTGACACGCACTTACAATTTTTTAACGAACCAATATCGCGTGAATCGAATGAAAGGTGGTCTAAATGCTCTAGCCTATTTTCCTTGGATTGATGATGAAAGTGAACGAATGATGAATTATCATATTTTATATCCTGAGCTAACCTTGGATAAGGGTTTAGCCGCTTTTGAATATTATATCCGTGATTCAATCGAATTTGAAATTCAGGATATGCGTTATAAAGACTATACTGCTGTTTTACAATTGTTTATTCCGAAAAAAGCTTTTTTGGATTTTCCTTTAGAAGAGTTGAAATCCGCACTAAAAGATATGACGATTCATCAAGTTAGTCGTAAAAATGATTCGTTGACATTCTCGTTAGAAAAAGAAGCCAAACATCTGATTGTTTCCTTTATTGATCAAAAGAAAGTGTCCGCAAAAAATCAATTAGACATACTTGAAATATAGAGGAACTTGAATTTCCTAGTAAGTAATGGTTGGTATGTAACTTAAAAAATTATTTCATTCATACGAATACGAAAAGGAGAGGTTATCTATGGATCACAGGTATATTAAGATTATGGGTAGTTGCTTACTGATTGTAGGAGTAATTTTTGCGTTGCCGCTTCCGTCACTAGAAATTCCTTTGTCAATTATTGTCCTCTTTATTGGGATGATTCTTTTTTCTATCAAACCAAAACCTCAGCCAGTCAGAGCGCGTAGAAAAGATCGCTGGATGTAAAAAAATCCACTCTCAATTTTTTGTGAGAGTGGATTTCTTTTTATTTAGTAATAGGTTTTTTTACTAAACCGTAGATAACACCTGAAACAATCGCTCCAATGATAATAAACAAAAGATAAAGTAGTGGGTGGCTTAATAAAAGAACAACAAAGATACCACCATGAGGAGCGAGTAACTTAATACCAACAGCACCAACTAAACCACCAGCTAAAGCTGAACCAACTACGAAACTTGGAATTACACGAATTGGATCGGCAGCTGCAAAGGGTATCGCTCCTTCTGTTACGAATGAGAGCCCCATTACAATGTTCGTTAATCCTGCGTCTACTTGACTTTTTTCAAACTTGTTTTTGAATAAACGAGTTGCAACGAAGATTGCTAAAGGAGGAACCATTCCACCAGCCATAACAGCTGCCATTACGATTGACCCACCTTGAGCGACACTTGTCGCAAGTGTTGCTGTACCAAATACATAAGCTGCTTTATTAATAGGACCGCCCAGATCGACAGCCATCATTCCGCCAAGCAAAGCACCAAGTAAAATTGCATTTGATCCGCTTAACCCAGTTAGAAAGCCATTTAACCCATCATTAATTGCCTTCATTGGAACATTGACTAAGAGCATTAAGAATCCAGTAATCATCAAACCAAAGAACGGATAGAAAAGAATTGCTTTAATACCTTCAAGTGATTTCGGCAAGTTTTTAAAGATCTTTTTCAAGAAAATGATGACATAACCAGCTAAGAATCCACCAATTAATGCGCCTAAAAATCCAGCACCCCCAGTATTTGCTAACGCTCCAGCGGCAAATCCAGCGATTAAGCCAGGACGATCAGCAATACTTGATGCGATAAAACCAGCAAGTACAGGAAGCATGAATCCAAATGCGGCGCCGCCGATTTGGTTAAACCAACTAGCGATTTGGTTGTAATTACCAAGGTTTGCCAATTCCGATTGAGGAACTCCCATAAATTGGTCAATCATGAATGATAAAGCGATCATGATTCCTCCACCGATTACAAATGGCAGCATATGGGAAACACCGTTCATTAAATCCTTGTAAATACGTTGGCCTAAAGTTCCGTTATCACTCTTCTCTTCCGTAGCTGAAGATTCTTCAGCATTACCATGGTAGACAGGGGCACTTCCACTTAATGCTAAATTGATTAGTTCCTCTGGCTTCCGAATACCATCACTAACTGGACGGTTGACTAATTCTTTGCCATTAAAACGATTCATTTCCACTTTTTTATCAGCGGCTATAATGACACCATCTGCTCGAGCAATATCTTCATCACTGAGGCGATGTTTGATTCCTTCAGATCCGTTGGTCTCAACCTTGATATCAACACCCATTTCCTTTGCTTTTTTCTTTAAAGCATCTTCGGCCATATAAGTATGAGCAATTCCGGTAGGGCACGCTGTAACCGCTACAATATATCGACGGTTAGTATCTTTGCTTTTTTCTTCAGCCTCCGAATGAGCTTCTGCTTTTTCTTCAGCTTCCTTCGCTTTTTCTGCTGCATCAAAAGTTGCTTGAACCTGTTCAGGTGTTTCGGCAGCTTTCAATTTAGCGACGAAGTCAGGATTGATCAACAGTCTAGACAAGGCAGCCAAAGCTTGCAGATGCGTATCATTAGCACCTTCTGGAGCAGCAATCATGAAAAACAAGTAGGTAGGTTGCCCATCTAGGGATTCATAGTCCACACCATTTTTACTTTTTGCAAATAGAACGGTAGCTTCTTTGACGGCACTGTTTTTTGCATGAGGCATTGCGATGCCATCACCTAAGCCAGTTGAAGTTTGGGCCTCACGATTTAAAATACCTTCTTTGTAGACATCAACATCAGAAATTCGCCCAGCATCATACATTTTTTGAACCATTTCATCGATAGCGGCTTTTTTAGTCGTCGCCTGCAAATCCATAATCATGGCATCTTTGATCAATAAGTCCTTAATATCCATTATAGTTCCTCCAATTGTTATAAAATGTGTTCAAACAGAAGGGGAGATCTGAATTATTTTACTTTGGTGATCTCAACTTCTGGTAGTAATTCTTGAATAAAATCTGCAGTGGCTAAATCATCTGAAAAAGTGGTAGCACTACCGCAGGCCACTCCCCATTTAAAGGCTTCGACAGGATCTTGAGTTTTAGTGAAGCTTCCAACAAAACCCGCAATCATTGAATCTCCAGCGCCAACTGAATTTTTCACTGCCCGCTTTAGTACATTTGACTGATAGACTCCTTCGCTAGTAAATAATAATGCGCCATCACCAGCCATTGAAACGAGTGCATGCTGCGCACCTTCATCTAGTAAACGTTGACCAAATGGAAAAATGTCTTCAACAGACGTAAAAGTCGTTTGATATAGATCAGCCAATTCATGATTGTTTGGTTTGACTAATAAAGGCTTCTTTTCTAAGGCATCCATCAAATCTGCACCAGTGGTATCAATAACAAATGAGGCTCCTTGTGCTTTAATGATTTCAATTAAATCTTGATAAAAACCTGTTGGAACACTAGCAGGCTTACTTCCTGATAAAACCACTATATCGTTTGCATTTAAGCTTCCTAAAACTTTTTTCAGTTCAAGCATTTCTTCAGTTGAAACGATTGGACCTAGTCCGTTAATTTCGGTTTCTTCATTTGCTTTCAATTTGATATTGATTCGTGTATCGTCGGAAACTGGTGTGAAGTTTGTTTGAATGCTTTCTTTTTTTAGCCATTTCTCAATAAAATGTCCAGTAAATCCACCAACAAAGCCTAAGGCGGTAGAATCGTTATCAATACGTTTTAAAATACGTGAAACATTGATGCCTTTTCCTCCTGGCAGTTTCAAATCGCTTTTCATCCGATTAACATCGCCGATAGTTAGTTGATCGACATGGACGATGTAGTCAATTGATGGGTTTAGTGTCACTGTATAAATCATACAGAAACCTCCTTCAAGGTAGTTTGTTCTGTGATTTGATCATGGATAACCAAAGGACAGGTGTCGGTGAGGATCGAAGCTGCTGACAATGAAGCGACACTGACAAAACTTGTTTGATTGAATTTGCTGTGATCAACTAAAACAAATGCTTCTTCAGATTGTTGAATAGCTGTTCTTTTTAGAATTGCTTCTTCAGGGTCAGGAGTGGAATAGCCGCTATCTAAGTGGACTCCGTTCATTCCCATGAACGCTTTGTTAAAACGATACTGTTTCAATTGTTCTAAGGCCTGTGAGCCAACGACTGCGTCAGTTGTCAGTTTGATGCGTCCGCCTAGTACAATTGTTGCGATTTGTGCTTCAACTAGTCGAGCGGCGAGGCCAACTGAGTTTGTAACAACCGTAATTGTGCGATTTTTAAGGAATGGAATCATTTCAGAGGTTGTCGTTCCAGCATCTAAATAAATGACATCACCCTCAGTAATACTTTCAGCTGCATATTCAGCGATCATTTTTTTCTGTTGAACGTTTTTGGATGATTTTTCGAACATGCCTAGTTCTTGTTCAAGATGCTGTGGACGTTTAGCACCGCCGTGAACGCGCTCCAGCATTTGCAAATTTTCTAATTCTTGTAAGTCTCGACGTATTGTTGATTCGGAAGAGTCCAACCATTGAATCAAATCTTGAGATTTCACTAATCCATCACGTTCCAACCACTCGATTATTTTTCTATGTCTTTCTTCTGTAAGCATTTTCAATCCTCCTTCAACTGAAATAGTAACATAAATATTTTCAAAAGACAATCAAAAACGACCAAAAACATTCAAAAACGTTTAAACTTAATAATATGGTTCGTCTTATTTTGAAGCTTTCATTAATTTCGGTATGATAGATATAAGAGGTGAAGGTTATGGGAAAACAAACGATTTTACAAGGATTTGAGTGGTATTTGCCTAACGATGGCAACCATTGGAAAACATTAGCAGAAAAAGCAGAAGAATTAAGTAGCTTTGGAATCAATGCTGTTTGGATGCCACCCGCTTATAAGGGATCAGAGGGCGCCAATGATGTTGGTTATGGAACTTACGATCTTTATGATCTTGGTGAGTTCGATCAAAAGGGCAGTGTTAGAACAAAATATGGCACAAAAGAAGAATATTTGAGCAGTATTACTGCATTGAAGAAAGCCGGACTGAAAATTTATGCGGACATTGTTTTCGATCATTTTATGGGAGCTGATGAGACGGAAGTGGTCTCAGCTGTTTCTTATCAATTTGATGATCGAACACAACCAAGCTCTGGCAAGGAAGAAATTGAAGCATGGACGAAATTTACTTTCCCAGGACGTCAAGGTAAATACAACGACTATCAATGGAATTGGAAAAATTTTTCTGGTGTTGATTATGATGCTCGTGAAAAAGATCATGCGATTTTTAATTTTGCAAATAAGGGCTGGGCACCGAAAGTTGATGATGAGAATGGCAACTTTGACTATTTAATGGGATGTAATCTGGACATGGAGAATCCCGATACGATAGAGCAACTAGATAAGTGGGGGAAATGGTATCAAGAATTAACGGATGTTGATGGCTATCGTTTGGACGCGGTAAAGCATATCCGTTTTGATCTTTTTGTTGACTGGTTGTTGCATCGTAGAGAGGAAAAAGGCGAAGAGCTGTTTGTTGTGGGGGAATATTGGTCTGATGAGCTGGATAAGTTACAGGAATATCTTGATTCATCAGGAAATTTGATTTCACTTTTCGATGTACCATTGCACTTCAATCTATTTCAAGCCGCTTCAACGATGGGTGGATTTGATATGCGGCAAATATTTGCTGGAACCTTGATTGAGACTCGACCCGACTGGGCTGTTACCTTCGTTGACAATCATGATACCCAACTTGGGCAAAGTTTGGAGTCTTGGATAGAGGGCTGGTTCAAGCTACATGCCTATTCATTGATTTTACTGAGAAATGAAGGAACTCCGGTTGTCTTCTGGGGCGATCTTTATGGTACCGAAAAAGCTGAAGCAGTGGGCTCTGGTCTGACTAACTTAATAGAATTGCGAGAAGAATTAAACTTTGGAAATCAGGCAGACTATTTTGACGATCCAGATGTTATTGGTTGGACGCTAACCGGTGATTTTGATGATAGTGACTCTGGAGCTGCTATAATTATGACGAATGCCAAAGGCGGCGAGAAAGAAATGACCGTTAGCGCTATTCATGAGGGAGAAACATTTGTTGATTTGCTGGGAAATAACGAGGCAAAAGTTGTTTTGGATGAAAATGGACAAGGTGTATTTCCAGTAAATGATGGGCAAGTTTCTGTTTATGTTAATGAGAAACTGGTTCAAAAAATACGAGGATAATTAATTAAGAAGAAAGTGTTACAATAGTTGAGTTTTTTAAGTAGCCATATAAAAAAGAAAGCGAACAATCATAACTCTTTTCCATATGGGATAGTTTTATGATAATTCGCTTTTTTTATTAGTATTCTCAAAAAATACGATTAGTCTTTGATCTTTTTATCTTGTATTTTTGCAATCGCTGCATCAGAACGTTCGCGAATCTGTGTTTTGATTTTTTTAGTGTAACCCTCGTCTGTCAGGATCATTAGTAAATCACCGACTTTCATGACTGTATCTCCATGAGTGAGTATCTCAGAAGAGCCACGTCTAATCGAAATCAACAGCATTTCTTTTGGCCAATTAAAATCGCGAACCATTGTGCCATCTAACGTACTTTCGGCAGTCACCGGGAATTCGATGATTGTTTTATTTCCGGTAATACTTGGCAGATGCCCGTTTAATAAACGTTCAAGCAATGATTCATAGATAGGATTACCACCTAACAAATCGTTGATGACATATGCAGTTAAAGAACAAACCGCTAGTGGCATTAAATGAGTAATATTTCCCACCATTTCAGTCACAAGAATAATTGCCGTTAAGGGCGCCTTGCCAATAGCGGTAAAATATCCCGCCATCGCAAAAATTGCAAAATCTCTGATCAGCATCGGGTCCATTCCGAACCATCGATGCAGGATAGTTCCATAAATTGCCCCAATCAAAGCACCTAACGTCAGAATTGGTAAAAAAATACCGCCTGGAAGATTCGCGCCGTAAGAAACCATTGAAAAAATAAATCGTAAAACGAATAATGATATTAAAACAATCAGCGGAAAAACTTGTTCACCAATTGATAACACAATTTGATTCCCACCACCCAAATAATGGGGGAAAAAAAGTGCAATTGGAATAATCAATAAAAATGGGATAATGCCATACAGATGTTCTGGCAAATGGCTGCGTTTATAAAGTTGTGGCAAAGATAAAAGCACAACTTGATACACATACCCCAGAATACCTAAAATAATTCCCAAAAGAATTAATAAACCATAGTATTTCAAAGGTAACGAAGGAACATTAGCAATAAACAAAACCGGCTTTAAGCCGAAAAAGTTCAAGGAAATTAAATTTGCGGTCAATGCTGCTGTTAGAGAAGTCAACCAAATCAAAGGAGAAAAATGATGATGGACCTCTTCAATCACAAATAACAGTCCAGCAATCGGGGCATTAAAAGCAGCTCCTAAGCCTGCAGCAGCTCCACTAGAAATAAAAATCTTTTTTTCAGAGGTAGATGCCTTTGTATACTCACTGAAACCTTGACCTACCATCGCACCTAACTGGATTGAAGGACCTTCGCGACCTAAGAATAATCCTGAACCTACTGAAAGAACGCCACCAACAAATTTTTTCCATAGAACTGAAAACCACTTCAGCTTAATCTCCCCCTGAAGCGTGCCTTCAACCTGGGGAATTCCGCTTCCTTTAATATTGGGTTCTGATTTAATCAAACTGCCAACAATAAAGGCGCAAACCAACATAATTAAAGCCCAAGGGATAATCCAAACCGGATTTCCGCGAAGCCAAAGATAAAGTGTGACCATGTGTTCCATCATTTCTTCTATCAGTAAGCGAAACAAACTGACAATGATTCCTGCGATTGCTCCAATCAGAATACCTTTCAATATAAAAATTACTTTTGTACTATCTAAACGTTTGATTTCATGTTCGTTTTTCATGATTTCCTCCCATATCCTTATTAAATTTAACGCGCTTTTCTGAGAAATACAAGGATGAATCAATGAATTCGCTTTTTTAAAATGTTGCTAGTGTCGCGAAACTTTCTGAGATGCTATAATAAAAAAGATTGAATAAAGAAAGGACGTTTTGCATGCCAAACAAACAGGAGTTGTTAGCAGGACTAAACCCTAAGCAAAAAGAAGCGGTGCTTCATACCGAAGGACCGTTATTGATTATGGCGGGAGCAGGGAGTGGAAAGACGCGAGTTTTGACACATCGAATTGCTTATTTAATAGAAGAAAAAAACGTGAATCCATGGAACATATTAGCGATTACCTTTACCAATAAAGCAGCACGAGAGATGAAGGAACGGGTAAGCGGGATTTTAGGAAAAGGCGGAGAAGATGTTTGGGTTTCAACTTTTCATTCCATGTGTGTACGTATTTTACGTCGTGATGTCGATGCGATTGGTTATGATCGGAACTTTACAATTTTAGATAGCTCAGATCAATTAACATTGATGAAACGAATTTTAAAAGAACTAAATATCGACCCTAAAAAATATGATCCACGTTCGATTTTAGGAAGTATCAGCAATGCAAAAAATGAATTGTTGACACCAGAAACGTATGCTGAACGTCAAGGTTCTTTTTTTGAAGAAATCGTTGCCCGTTGTTATGATGCCTATCAAAAGGCATTGCGAAATAACCAGAGTATGGATTTCGACGACTTGATCATGAATACGATTCGATTATTTGAGGATAACGATGAAGTTTTAACGTATTATCAAAATAAATTTCATTATTTACACGTAGATGAGTATCAAGATACTAACCATGCCCAATATACATTGGTTAATATGTTGGCTGCGCGTTTCCGTAATCTATGTGTAGTCGGTGATGCTGATCAAAGTATCTACGGTTGGCGTGGTGCGGATATGCAAAACATCTTAGACTTTGAGAAAGATTATAATGATGCAACCGTTATTTTATTAGAACAAAATTACCGTTCAACTAAAAGTATTTTAGATGCCGCCAATCAAGTAATCAAAAATAACAGTAATCGTCGAGATAAGAACCTTTGGACGGACAATCAGGCAGGAGAACAAATTACTTATTATCGTGCGGATAGTGAACGTGACGAGGCGCAATTCATCATCAGTAAAATCAAAGAAGAAATTCAAACCAATAATCGCAGTTACAATGATTTTGCAGTTCTTTATCGAACAAATGCGCAATCACGGGTAATTGAAGATACGTTAGTTAAGTCTAATGTGCCTTATACAATGGTTGGTGGTCATAAGTTCTATGATCGTAAAGAAATAAAAGATATCATCGCCTATTTAAATATCATTAACAACCCGAGAGATGGTGTCAGCTTTGAACGAGTAATCAATACACCAAAACGGGGAATTGGTGCTGCTTCAGTTGAGAAGTTACGAAATTTTGCAGCGATGCATGACTGGTCGATGGTTGAAGCGGCACAAAATGTCGACTTAGCAAATATTTCCGGCAAAGCTGGGCGGATGATCGGCGAATTCGGTACAATGATTACGCAATTCCAGGAAATGGTCGCTTATTTACCAGTAACAGATATAGTTGATCAAGTTTTAGAGCGGACAGGATACTTAGATGAATTAAAGAATCAGAGAACTTTAGAAGCGGAATCCCGTCTTGAGAATTTGGAAGAATTTCGAACAGTTACAAAAGAATTTGATAAACGAAATGAAGTACAGGATGATGAAGAAGCAGATGCGCCAGAAGAAAAACTTGCTGTTTTCTTAAACGATTTAGCTTTGGTTTCAGATTTGGATGATTATCAAGAAGAGAGTGCACAAGTAACCTTGATGACATTACATGCAGCCAAAGGGTTAGAGTTTCCAATCGTCTTTCTAATTGGCATGGAAGAAAAAATATTTCCACTCTCTCGTTCATTGATGGAAGAGTCCGAATTAGAAGAAGAACGCCGCTTGGCTTACGTAGGAATTACTCGCGCCGAAGAAAGCTTGTATTTAACAAATGCTTTTTCTCGGACGCTTTATGGAAAAACACAATACAATCAGCCTTCACGTTTTGTTGCTGAAATTGATGATAGCCTGTTGAATTCAGTGGGAATGCAGCCACAACCTAAAGCTACATTCAACAATCCATTTACTTCAAATCCAAATGCCATGAAGCCTAAGTACCAGCATGCAACAAGACAACCGATGACGAATAAGACAGCATCTGGCGGAGAAAATGAGAATTGGAATCCTGGGGATAAAGTTCAACATAAAAAATGGGGAACTGGCACAGTTGTAAAAGTTAGCGGCAACGCAAAAGATGTAGAGTTAGATATTGCATTTCCACAGCAAGGTGTCAAACGTCTACTGGCAGCCTTTGCGCCAATTCAAAAAGTATAAGTAATAATTAGGAGGGATCTTCTTGGAACCAATGACTTTTCAAGCAGCGGAAAAGCGTTCAGCAGAGCTTCGCGACGAATTGAATCAATATGCGTATGAATACTACGTGCAAGATCAGCCTTCGGTGGAGGATTTTGTTTACGATAAAAAATATCAAGAATTAGTAGAGCTCGAAACAGAATATCCTGATTTAATCACACCTGAGTCGCCTACTCAACGTGTCGGTGGAAAGGTATTAGAAGGCTTTGAAAAAGTTGTTCACGATATTCCTTTATATAGTTTAAATGATGTCTTTAGTAAGGAAGAATTGATGGCCTTTGACGAGCGAGTCAAAAAAGCTATTGGACATCCAGTTTCCTATTGTGTGGAGTTAAAAATTGATGGACTTTCAATCTCATTAAAATACGAGAACGGAGTCTTTGTTCAAGGGGCAACTCGCGGAGATGGAACAGTTGGTGAGAATATTACTGAAAACCTGAAAACGGTCAAATCAATTCCCTTACGCTTAAAGGAACCGTTGACGATCGAAGTTCGGGGAGAATGTTACATGCCGAAAGCTTCATTTATCAAACTGAATCAGCAGCGAGAAGAAGATGGAAAAGAGGTCTTTGCAAATCCTCGGAATGCAGCAGCAGGGAGCTTACGCCAACTAGACACTCGTATCGCCGCCCAACGAAATTTAAGTACTTTTTTATATACTTTAGCAGATTTTGGTCCGTTAGAATCAACTACTCAGGATCATGCGCTAAATGAGATGTCCCGGCTAGGCTTTCGAACAAATCCTGAACATCAGGTCTGCGAGACGATTGACGAAGTCTGGGAATATATTGAAAAATTTCATGAGATGAGAGATCAATTATCATATGAAATTGATGGAATTGTCATCAAGGTGAATGAGTTTACTCTACAAGATGAATTAGGTTTTACGGTGAAGGCGCCAAGATGGGCAACCGCCTATAAATTCCCGCCTGAAGAAGCGCAAACAACGCTATTAGACATTGATTGGACCATTGGACGAACGGGTGTATTGACGCCAACGGCAATCATGGAACCAGTGCGTTTAGCTGGAACAACAGTAGGACGAGCAAGCTTGCATAATAGTGACTACATTGAGAAAAAAGATATTCGGTTGAAAGATACAATTTTAGTCTATAAAGCTGGTGATATAATTCCAGAAGTTGCGCAAGTTATTTTAGAAAAACGTCCAAATAACAGCGAACCCTATCCAGTACCAACACATTGTCCAATTTGTGGAAGCGAACTAGTCCATTTAGATGAAGAGGTTGCGTTGCGCTGTATCAATCCAAAATGTCCAGCACAAATTAAAGAAGGCTTGAGTCATTTTGTCTCCCGGAATGCCATGAATATTGAAGGTCTGGGACCGCGTGTATTAGCGCAAATGTTCGATAAAGGGTTGGTTTCTGATGTTGCGGATCTTTATTCGCTAGAAAAAGAGCAATTACTGACATTGGACAAGATTAAGGATAAATCAGCTGAAAATATTTTGCAGGCGATTGATGCTAGTCGGGAAAATTCTGTTGAACGTTTGATCTTTGGACTAGGGATTCGTCATGTTGGCGCGAAAGCAGCAGGAATATTAGCTGAGCATTTCGGCAGTCTTGAAGCTATTAGTAAGGCTAACAAAGATGAAATTGTTAGTCTGAATACAATTGGCGAAACGATTGCTGACAGCCTGGTGACCTACTTTGAAAACGAAGAAGTTCATGAATTAATGCAAGAATTAGCTGATAGAGGAGTAAATCTTGAATACAAAGGAATTCGTGCGAGTCAATTAGCAGAAATCGAATCGCCTTTTAAAGATAAAACGATTGTCCTGACTGGCAAGCTTGTCGATTACACAAGGGAAGACGCAAAAGAAAAAATTCAAAATCTAGGTGGTAAGGTTACCGGCAGCGTTTCTAAAAAAACGGATATTGTAGTTGCTGGTGAAGATGCCGGAAGCAAGTTGACCAAAGCACAAAGTTTAGGAATTGAAATTTGGAATGAAAAACAAATGATTCAAGCAATCGAAGAAAGTCACACAGACTAGACAAATTTGTCTAGAAGCTTGTTGACGTTTCGATTAACGAACAGGTATTATAAAAAGACGTTAAAGCTATTAGAATGACTCTATTTTCAAATTTTTTGAATTGAACAATTTTTCAAAAAATTTCAAGAAAAAACCGTGAATTCTAACAGAGATATGATAAAATGATTGAAAATTGACAAATGAAAGAGGGATATTATGGCAATCAATGAAGAACAAGTAAAACATGTCGCGAAACTTGCGAAGCTTTCTTTTTCAGATGATGAATTGACCGGTTTTACGGATCAATTAGGCAAAATAATCGACATGGTCGAACAACTTGGGGAAGTTGATACAGAAGGCGTGCCATTTACTTCCAATGTATTAGAAACAATCAATGTTATGCGTGAAGACGTAGCTGATGAAGGCTGGTCACGCGATGAGTTAATGAAAAATGTTCCGGAAAGCGAAGATGGATTCATCAAGGTTCCGGCTATCATTGACAACGGAGAGGCTGGTGCATAATGGAAAAATTATACGATAAATCAATTGAAGAATTACACAGTCTGTTAGTTTCAAAAGAAATTACAGCCACTGATTTAACAAGTGAAACCTTTGCTCGCATCAAAGAAACAGAAAAGGACATTGATGCTTTCATTACTTTAAATGAAGAAAAAGCGATGGAAATGGCAAAAGCCATTGATATTAAAGGAATTACCAATGACAATGCATTGGCTGGTATTCCAATCGGAATCAAAGACAACATTGTAACGAAAGGGCTTTTGACAACAGCCGCATCTAAAATTTTATCGAATTTTGATCCTATTTATGATGCAACTGTTATGGAAAAAGTTTACAGTTCAGATTTGATTCCAGTCGGAAAATTGAATATGGACGAGTTTGCTATGGGAAGCTCAAGTGAAACATCTTACTTTAAGAAAACAAAAAATGCTTGGGATCAAACAAAGGTTCCTGGTGGATCTTCAGGTGGTTCTGCAGCAGCTGTTGCTGCAGGCGAAGTTCCTGTTTCATTGGGTAGCGATACGGGCGGAAGTATCCGCCAACCGGCGGCATTCAATGGTGTCGTTGGTATGAAACCAACTTATGGTCGCGTATCTCGTTTTGGATTGATCGCGTTTGCATCTTCGTTAGACCAAATAGGACCATTTACGCGTACGGTTAAAGACAATGCCTTGGCTCTGAATGCTATTAGTGGCTATGATCCAAAGGATGGTACTTCTGCTGGAGTATCTGTGCCTGATTTTTCTGCTGGCTTAACAGGCGACATTAAGGGAATGAAGATTGCCTTACCAAAAGAATTCATGGCTGAAGGTATCGAACCTGGCGTTAAAGCGGCGATCACGAAAGCGGTCGAAACCTTTAAAGCATTAGGTGCGACGGTTGAAGAAGTCAGCTTACCACATTCAAAATATGGCGTAGAAGTGTACTATATCATCGCTTCCTCTGAAGCAAGCTCAAATCTGCAACGTTTTGACGGTATCCGTTATGGGTTCCGTTCAGAAGATGTCCAAAACTTGGAAGATGTGTACGTAAACACTCGTACAGAAGGTTTCGGCGATGAAGTTAAGCGTCGGATCATGTTAGGAACATTCTCTCTTTCTGCGGGCTATTATGATGCTTACTTTAAGAAGGCTGGGCAAGTACGGACATTGATCAAACAAGACTTCGATAAAGTCTTTGCTGATTACGATTTAATCATTGGACCAACATCACCAACTGTTGCCTTTGGTATTGGTGAAAATATCGATGATCCAATCACAATGTATCTAAATGATATCTTAACAATTCCTGTAAACCTTGCTGGACTACCAGGTATGTCTGTACCTGCAGGTTTCTCAGAAGGATTGCCAGTTGGATTGCAAATCATCGGAAAACATTTCGACGAATCAACTATGTATAAAGCGGCTTATGCATTTGAACAAGCAACAGATTTCCATAAGCAAAAACCAGTGATTTTAGGGGGGGACAAATAATGAACTTAGAGACAGTCATTGGGCTAGAAGTCCATGTAGAATTAAAAACAAACTCTAAAATCTTTTCACCTGCGCCCGCTCACTTTGGTGCAGAAGCAAATACGAATACCAATATTATTGACTGGGGTTACCCTGGTGTTTTGCCAGTCATGAATAAAGCAGCAATCGAATTTGGGATGAAAGCCGCATTGGCTTTAAACTGTGAAATCTCAAAGAATATGCATTTTGATAGAAAGAACTACTTCTATCCGGACAACCCAAAAGCTTATCAAATCTCGCAATTTGATGAGCCGATTGGCCATGATGGTTGGATCGAAATCGATGTGAATGGTAAAAAGAAAAAAATTCGCATTGAACGTGTTCACTTGGAAGAAGATGCTGGTAAGAATATGCATGGTATCGGCGGCTACTCTTATGTCGATTTAAACCGTCAAGGAACACCGTTGATCGAGATTGTTTCTGAAGCGGATATGCGTTCGCCTGAAGAAGCCAATGCTTATTTGGAAGCCTTACGCTCAATTATCCAATTTACTGGCGTCAGCGATGTGAAGATGGAAGAAGGTTCAATGCGTTGCGATGCGAATATTTCTTTGCGTCCTTATGGGCAAGAAGAATTTGGTACAAAAACGGAATTGAAAAACTTGAACTCCATTAGTTTTGTCAAAAAAGGGTTGACCTTTGAAGTACAACGTCAAACAAAAGTTTTGCTTTCTGGTGGAACGATTCAGCAAGAAACTCGACGTTACGATGAAGGAACGAACAAGACAATCTTGATGCGTGTGAAAGAAGGATCAAGTGACTACCGTTATTTCCCAGAACCAGATATTCCGCGTTTCGAAATCGACGACGCATGGATTGAAAAGGTTCGTGAAACATTGCCTGAAATGCCAGCAGCTCGTCGTGAACGCTATGTAAATGACCTAGGTTTACCAGAGTACGATTCAATGGTCTTAACTATGAGTCGTGAGATGTCTGATTTCTTTGAAGATACTTTGAAAGAAGGCGCGGATGCGAAACAAGCCTCTAACTGGTTAATGGGTGAGGTTTCTGCATACTTGAATAGTGAAAAACTAGAATTAGCGGATACGAAATTAACGCCGAATAATTTAGCTGGTATGATTACATTAATCGCAGATGGTACGATTAGTTCTAAGATCGCCAAAAAAGTTTTCCGTGAATTAATCCAAAATGGTGGAGATGCAAAAGAGGTAGTTGAAGCTAAAGGTTTAGTACAGCTTTCTGATCCAGCCCAATTATTGCCAATGATCAATGAAGTACTTGATAATAACGAACAATCCGTTGAAGACTTTAAGAATGGTAAAGATCGCGCCGTTGGTTTCTTAGTTGGACAAATTATGAAAGCAACTAAAGGAAAAGCGAATCCAGGAGTAGTCAACAAGTTACTTCAAGAGGAATTAGCGAAACGTTAGAGGGAGCTCGATCATGAGAAAAGCACGACTGATTTATAATCCAGTATCTGGAAAAGAAATCATGCGCACTAATTTGGCGGATATTTTAGATGCTATTGAGAAAGCAGGTTATGAAGCAAGTGCCTTTGCTACGACTCCCGAGCCTGATTCAGCTAAAAATGAAGCAACCCGTGCCGCAAAGGCTGGTTTTGAGCTAGTTGTCGCAGCAGGAGGAGACGGGACCATTAATGAAGTTGTAAATGGGATTGCCGGCTTAAAAGAACGTCCTAAAATGGCAATTATCCCGGCTGGAACAACAAATGACTATGCACGAGCACTAAAAATTCCTCGCAGCAACGTTAAAGCTGCTGCTGAGGTTATTCAAAAGCAGCAAACTGTTAAAATGGATATCGGCAAAGCTGCGGATACTTACTTCATCAATATTGCAGCAGGCGGTTCATTAACCGAGTTAACCTATGAGGTTCCTTCTGAATTGAAGAGTATTTTTGGTTATTTAGCGTATTTGGCTAAAGGTGCAGAAATGCTTCCGCGAATCAAACCGACTAAAATGCGTCTGGTTTATGAAGGTGGAGAATATGAAGGCAATGCTTCAATGTTTTTCTTAGGCTTAACGAATTCGATCGGCGGTTTTGAAACGATTGCGCCAGATGCAAAGTTGGATGATGGGAAATTTTCACTAATTGTTGTGAAAACAGCAAATCTTTTTGAAATTGTCCGCTTGATTACGTTAGTATTGAATGGTGGTAAACACGTGAACGATTCAAAAGTTTTGTACGTGAAAACCAGTTTTCTAGATGCCAGCTTAATAGATACTGACAAAAAAATGATGATCAATTTGGATGGGGAATACGGTGGCGATGCACCAATGCGCTTTGAAAATCTACATCAGCACATTGAGTTTTATGCGAACACGGATGAGATTGACGATGCGGCTATCTTAGGACCTGATAATGAAAAAAGAGAAGCAGGGATCGAACTCGTTAAGGAATACGAGAAGATTCAAGACGAAGATACAGAAGAATAATTTTAAAAAACAATCTCGCTTCAGTTTGGCGGGATTGTTTTTTTCGGTAAATAAATCCTTCCATTCTTACAAAAGTCTTAAGGGAGATATAGCAGGCGTTGCCTTGCTTTTTCTAATAGAATTCATTAGAATAAGTGAATCAGCCTTAAAGGAGAATAACATGACCACAGTAGAAAAAAATCAAACATATACCGTTACAATCGATGACTTGTCGCATGAAGGGTTAGGTGTTGCTCACATTGACGGATATCCACTTTTTATCGAAAATGCTTTACCTGAGGAAGAAATGACAGTCAAAGTGGTTAAAGTCGGTAAAAAATTTGGGTATGGTAAAGTGATCGAACGATTTAACGCAAATCCAGAACGCCAAGAAGTGAAGGATCAGGATTTATTAAGAAGTGGTATTGCACCTTTAAGCCATATGACTTATAGCTATCAATTACGTTTTAAGCAGCAACAAGTGGAAAAGGTTCTAAAAACAATCGCAAAACTGCCAGAGCTGAGCGTAGCCGCTACTTTAGGAATGGAAAATCCGATTGGTTATAGAAACAAAGCTCAGATTCCAGTTCAAAAAGTCGATAATCAGTTAATGACAGGTTTTTATCGTAAAAATTCTCATGTATTATTGCCGATTGAGGATTATTACATCCAAGACCCTAAAATTGACCAAGCGATTATTACAGTGCGAAATATCTTAAGACGTTTTAACGTAAAGGCTTATAATGAACGTGAAAACACAGGTTTTATTCGTCATATTGTCATCCGTCGAGGGCATTATAGCCATGAGATGATGGTGACACTAGTTACTCGAACAGAACGTTTCTTTAAGGGAACTGAAATTGCTGAAGTGATCAAAACAGAGTTACCGGAGGTTGTTTCAGTCATTCAGAACATCAATCCAGAAAAGACTAATGTGATCATGGGTCGGGAGGAAAAGGTCTTATTTGGTAAATCGACAATCAATGACACCTTGCTAGGTAAGGTTTATCAAATCTCTCCCCAATCATTCTATCAAGTAAATACAGAACAAACTGAGGTGTTATATCAAACTGCGATTGAATTCGCTGATTTGAATGCTGAAGACATTGTAGTTGATGCTTATTGTGGAATCGGAACAATCGGTTTATCCTTAGCTGAAAAAGTTAAGCATGTTTATGGTGTAGAAATTGTGCCACAAGCTATCGAAGATGCGAAAGCAAATGCTAAGAAAAATGGGATTGAAAATGCTAATTATGAAGTTGGTAAAGCTGAGAAAATTATGCCACGCTGGGCACGAGAAGGGATTGAACCCTCGGTGATTTTTGTTGATCCACCACGAAAAGGGTTGGATGAAAAATTTATTGAAGCATCCGTTGCTGTTAATCCTGAAAGAATTATTTATATTTCTTGTAATCCAGCTACGTTAGCTAGAGATTTGAGAAGATATGAAGACCTTGGTTACCATGCTGTGAAAGTTCAACCAGTAGATTTATTCCCACAAACATATCATGTAGAATCAGTAACGCTCCTTGTGAAGGCGGTGTAAAAAATGAATCAAAAAGAGAAAATGCTAGAGCTAATCAAACAGAAACAGGGTGGCGGTCGTTCTAAAAAGATGGCAACACCTAAAAATGATCGTAAAAATATGCGTAAAGGACCCAAAATTTTCAATAAGTAGGATCATAGAAAGGGGTAGTATCATTGGGGAATATTTGGATACAGCGATTGACCAAATTTTACCAAAAATATGCGTATTTAATGCGCGGACGTTATGGTAGATTGGATCAAATCAATAAAGCCTTACTCATTGTATGGGCTGTGATGATGATTTTTGACCGTTGGATTCCGTTTTACATTGGAAATATACTTGCAATTGCTGCTTTCGTGCTGGTTCTTTATCGTTTTTGTTCGAAAAAGATTTATCCGCGAAGCAATGAAAATCAAAAATTTATTCAGTGGCTTGCTCGTATGAAAGATTTCTTCAAAGGTAAAAATGGAACTTATCGTTATTTTAAATGTCCAGAGTGTAAACAAAAGATGCGTGCACCAAAAGGTCGTGGGAAAATCAAAGTGACCTGCAAGCATTGTCACACACAGTTTGTGAAAAAGGTCTAGTTTTTAAAACTAGGCTTTTTCTGTTATTCTTTTAGTGAGAAGGTGAAAAGATGAATTTAGTATTAGTCCGACATGGCGAAAGCGAAGCGAATTTTGAAAACTATTGGACTGGATGGCTGGATGTAGATTTGACTGAAAAAGGAATTGAGCAAGCCAAGACAGCTGGTAATAAGATTAAGAATCATGGATTACTGATTGATGTTGCTTTCGAATCAGTTTTAAAACGTTCGATTAAAACGGCTCAAATGATTTTGCAAGAAGCAGAAGCGAGTTTTGTTCCTGAATATAAGACGTGGCGCTTAAACGAACGTCACTATGGCGCATTAGTGGGAAAAAATAAAGATATCATTGCGGAGCATTTCGGTGCCCAACAAGTGAAAAAATGGCGAAGAGGCTTTGATGAAGTCCCTCCACTAGCCAAAGACAATCATTTTGATCGTCGATATAATCATTTGGACCCACGATTGATACCGACTGGAGAAAGTCTACACATGACTTCACAGAGAGTGCTTCCTTTGTGGCAAGATCAGATCGCGCCGAACTTACTTGATGAGAAGACTGTTTTAGTTTGCGGACATGGTAATAGTTTGCGTGCATTAGTTCAGTTTTTAGAAAATGTTCCTACTAATCAAGTAGATCAAATTGAGATTCCTAATGCTACGCCAATGATTTATACTTTCAACTCACAATTGAAAATTATACAAAAAGAAATTTTATAAAAACAGGATATTAACTTAGAAAGGCATGACATGAATTATATTTGGGATTTTGATGGCACATTATATGATACGTATCCAATCATGTTAAAAGCATTGATGGAAACTTTTAAAGAATTTGGGATCGAAAAAGATGAAAAAGAGGTTTATCAGAAAATCAAAACTGAATCAATCCGTCAAATGATTATGGATTGGCGTTTACCTGTACCAGATTTTGATCGAAAGTATCATAGTTATGAGGCTCAGAAAAATAGGAACTCTTTTCCTTTTAAGGAGACAAAGGAGACGTTGGAAAAACTGCAAAACATGGGTGGTAGACATTTTATTTTGACTCATCGTACTGTGGATTCAACCTGGCAATTACTAAAAAGAGACGGATTAGATTCGCTTATCGTTGATATCATTGGAAGTGATTCGAATTTTCCAAGGAAACCAGATCCAAGTGCAATTTATTATTTTATTGATAACTATCAATTAGAATCTGAAAAAACTGTGATGATTGGCGATCGCAAATTAGATATCGAAGCTGGAAATAATGCTGGTGTGCAAACAGTTTTTCTTGATTTGGATCATTTTAGCCAAGTTGTTAAGGCGACTTATTCTATAAATAATTTAAAAGAAATGGTACAAATTTTCTGAGTAGAAAGCTATAATTAGGAAAAGGCTATTAATGAGTAAGCTGTTTATTAAAAACATTATTTCAACTCGAGCGAGAGGTGTAAAATGAAGTTACAACGCGATCAGGAGGTCGTAGAATCATTTAACTACGGACTTCCTCCGAAAGATCAGGTAGTGAAACAAAAATTGCTGATTAATTTCAGTCCACTGGAAGCAACAGATCCTGGATATCCACCTGAAAATAGTATTATGGGGGTGCGGATCGAATTTGTTCTTCCATTTGAGGAATTTATTATTGGCGGAGTTCTTTCTCAAGTGATCCACGTGATTGGTCGTCAAGTCAAACAGCAAAATGATTTGACTGAAGCGGAAGCCAATGAGATGATCCGTCCAATACTAAGACTGATTGAACGTATGGTTTATGAAATAACTGAGATTGCGTTAGATAAACCAGGCGTTAAAATTAATTTTTCATCTAATACCATTTAAAAGGAACCCTACCTGAAACTGACACTTATTTTCCAATTAGTCGTCATTTTTTAAGGTAGAGGTCCTTTTGTATATGATTATGAAAATTTCTTTGAAACTATGCAAATTTCAGGACAGATTATTTTATCTGGGTTATAATTTAAAGGTCACTAAAATTTAGGAATCGCGCAACTATATTTTAGGGTATTTTGTTGAAGAACAAATACCGGGAACCTTTACTTCCTTTGACAGACTTGTCATTATAGAAAGCTATTTTAAGGAGGAATACAATGACAACTCTGTTCACTGTATTAGTGATTCTAGTATTCGTTGCGTTGCTTGTGGCTTTTTACCAAATGCAAAAAAGACATGTGAAATTTTCTAATCGCGTTTTTGCTGGATTAGGCGCCGGAATTGTTTTCGGCGGGGTTTTGCAATTACTTTTAGGTAATGGTAGCAAAGTGATTTCTCAAGCGATGGAATGGATTGGAATCGTTGGTAATGGTTATATTTCATTATTACAAATGTTAGTTATGCCTTTAGTATTTATTTCGATCGTTGGTGCCTTTACCAAAATGAAATCAAGCAAGAAGCTTGGAAAAATCAGTGCCAATGTTTTAGTTACATTATTGGCTACAACGGCAATCGCTGCTTTGATTGGGATTGTGGCTGTTATGGTCTTTGGACTAGATGGTGCGACATTTACTAAAGGAGCAGCTGAAACTGCTCGAATCAAAGAGTTGGCGGATCGTCAGTCAATGGTTCAAAACTTTTCAATTCCGCAACAGATTTTATCCTTCATCCCAACTAATGTCTTTGCTGATTTTGCGGGAACACGACCAACAAGTACAATTGGTGTGGTAATTTTTGCGGCTTTTGTAGGGATTGCCTTTTTAGGTGTTCGACGAAAAGCACCAAAAGAAGCGGAATTCTTTGCGAATTTGATTGAAAGCTTATATAAGGTTGTTATGCGTATCGTGACGCTAGTGTTACGTTTAACGCCATATGGTGTCTTTGCTTTGATGACAAATGTATTAGCAACCAGTGATTTTGAAGCAATTGTTAACTTAGGTAAGTTCATTTTAGCCTCTTATAGTGCATTGATCGTTGTTTTATTGGTTCATTCTATTATTCTGTTAGGTGTAAAAGTGAACCCAATCAACTTCTTTAAGAAGGCTTTCCCAGCATTGAGCTTCGCGTTTACTTCACGTTCAAGTGCGGGAACGTTGCCGATGAATATTGAAACACAAACCAAAGCGTTAGGTGTAGATGAAGCTACGGCTAACTTTGCAGGAAGCTTTGGTATCTCGATTGGTCAAAACGGTTGTGCTGGTGTGTATCCAGCAATGCTTGCGACAATCGTAGCACCTACAGTTGGTGTAAATGTTTTTGATTTGAAATTTATTGTGATGCTAATTGCTATCGTAACTATTAGTTCATTTGGCGTAGCTGGTGTCGGAGGCGGAGCAACTTTCGCTTCATTAATCGTTTTAGGTGCGATGAACTTACCAGTGGCGATCGTTGGTTTAGTAATCTCTGTGGAGCCGATGATTGATATGGCTCGTACCGCGGTTAATGTCAGTGGCAGTATGGTTGCTGGCGTCGTAACTAGTGAACGCATCCATGAATTAGACCGGGAAATTTTACATGATGAAAATGCTTCGATTGAAGTAAATTCTTAATATGAAAGGCTTGGCTGGCGCGACCAAGTCTTTTTTGCTACACTCAACTTGCTAGTCTAGCTAAATGACCGTAGTGCTTCAATGAAACCAGAACATTGGTTACCGAGAGATATTTTTTATTGGATTAGCATTAGAGGCCACTCTTTGATATATTGAGTGTATGTAGATTTAGAATATGTATTTTTTGGAGTGAATATTTTGTTTAACGAACAGGTAAAAGTAATTTTATATGCAAATGATGTACGTAAAGCTAGTAATTTTTGGCAAAGTTTAGGATTTGTCGAGATTAGTTTTGAAGAATTGGATGGTTCTCAAGTGGCAGAAGTAGCGATGAGTCAAAATAGTACGACACGTCTGGTAATCTACGATCGAGAATTTATTGAAAAAAATGATGATGAAGCAGCTGAGCCATCTCCCGCTTTAATTTTTGGAAGTGATGATGTTATGGCATTGTACAAAAAATTGCAGAAGGTGGATGTTCAATTAGGAGAGTTGGCTCAAATTGGCGAAGAGTTTTTATTCAATTTTGTTGATGCGGATGGAAATTATTTTGTAGTATCAGGTAATTAAAGCGTTCTTCAGTTAGGGGCGAACAAAGATGGAGCAGGTTTTTGTAATTGGTGATGTTCACGGGGAATACGATATGTTCAGATCAATCTTAAAAAATTTTCAGCCGGACGAACAGCAGTTGATCCTGATTGGAGATCTGAATGATCGAGGGCCCAAAAGTAAAGACTGTTGGCTTTTAGGAATGGAACTTGTAAAAAAATACCAAGCAATCTATTTAAGGGGAAACCATGAGCAATATTTTCTGGAGTTTATGAACAGTCCAGAAGATTGGTTTCCAAGTTATCTTTATAATGGTGGAAAAGAAACGATTGAAAGTTTGTTACATAAAGGCGCGACAGATGAATATTCACCGACTGAGATTGCTATGATGATCCGTAGTCGGTACAAAGATATGTTGAATTTTTTAGCGGAACGTCCATTCTATTATGAGTGGGGCAATTATGTCTTTGTTCATGCTGGAGTTGACTTGACAAAGGATTGGAAGGAAACCTCCCTGCAAGATTTCTTGTGGATTCGCGAACCGTTTCATGAAGGTAAAAACAATACAGGAAAAACAATTGTATTTGGTCATACTATTACACCAATGCTATATGGAGATATGCAAACGACAGCCCTTTGGCAATCTGATGGAAAAATCGGAGTTGATGGTGGAGCAGTCTTTGGCGGAACTCTGCACGGGGTGGTTTTTGATAAAAATGGCATTGTTCATGATTACGAAATCCCTAATACGGACGGACCATGGCAACCAGATTTTTAACGTTCAAAAAGATTCAACAATTATTGAAGTCACTATTTTGTATCATTGAAGAATAAAGTGAAGATCTCACTATTTAAGCTGAACGCTTCAAAACTTTCTAATTTAAAAGTTTTGAAGCGTTCGCTTTTTTTGATTTCAAAAATCCTTCTGGTCTCAGTATCATTTTTTTGTTAATTGCATTGCGCAATTCTTTACAAAATGTCATAGTGATTTAGTAGAGTCTTAATTAGTTTAGGATTAATATCGTACTAAGCAGGATTATGCTGTAGGGTTCTGTTATTTATAATTGTTAAAAATTGAGAAAGGAAATTCTTTTATACTATGTCAGATATTGTAAAAGGTCATTTATCCGCGAGTTTTACCGTTGTCATATGGGCGTTGACATTTATTTCTACTAAGGTGCTACTTGAGTTGTTTTTACCAATCGAAATTCTTTTCGTGCGATTTCTTATTGGTTTTCTTGTTTTAACAATAGTCTCACGTAAATTCTTGCCCTTTAAGAGCTGGCGAGAGGAACGGTATTACATAGTTGCTGGTTTATTTGGTGTTTTTTTATATTATTATTTAGAAAACGTCGCACTGACCTATACTTTAGCAATGAACGTCGGGATCATTGGTTCGGTTAGTCCTTTTATGACTGCCTTGATCAGCCGCTTTGTTTTGAAGCAAGGAATGATCCCGCGTGTTTTTATTTTAGGCTTTATTTGTTCAATGATTGGAATTTCATTGATCAGTCTTTCAGGAACACTGAATGTTAATCCGATTGGTGATGGCTTGGCTTTGGTGGCAACAATTTGCTGGGCTTCCTACTCTTTAATAGTGAAAAAAATTAGCGAGTTTGGTTATGGAACTATTGCTACAACACAGCGGATTTTTTTCTATGGTCTATTGTTTATGCTGCCAGTTTTAGTTATTACGCTGGATAAGTTCGATTTTTCTCGTTTTTTGCAAGTGGAAAGTTTGGGTAATCTTCTTTTCTTAGGCATTGGTGCTTCCGCTCTGTGCTTTGTAACTTGGAATTTTTCGGTCAAAAATCTTGGAGCAGTAAGAGCAGCAGTGTACATTTACACCATTCCAATGCTGACTACGATAGCTTCTGTTTTGATTTTGGGTGAGAGGTTGACGCTTAAAACGTTCATTGGAATTTTATTGACTTTGACAGGTTTGCTTTTATCAGAGCTGCCCAATTTTATACAGCAAAGAAAAAAAGAGAGTTAAAAGTGCTGATCCATAATTTTTTAGATATTTTGGTCAGCTCCTATTTACGAATAAACGGCGACGTATAAGCAGTGTCTGTAGAAATAAATCGGAATTTTGAGGAGTACTTTCAGAAAACCCTTCATATTTCTTGACGCTGAACGCATATGGGGACGTCCATTTTTTGCTTGAGATCAATAAGCAATCTTTCTTGAAATATGATAAAATAGATAAGATTTTGGATGAAATGAGGAATTGAAATGGCAGAGAATTTAAACCAGGAAATCATTCAACTACTGAATAAAGAATTAACGGATTATCGTCCGCAGCAGATCAATGTCGTTTTGACATTACTTACAGACGGAAATACGGTACCTTTCATTGCTCGTTATCGTAAAGAAATGACAGGCAGTTTAGATGAGGTACAGATTCGTGAAATCGAAGAACGTTACAATTATTTGGAAAACTTAGAAAAGCGTAAACAAGAAGTTTTACGACTAATTGACGAGCAAGGAAAATTAACAGACGAGTTAGCTAAGAAAATTCAACAAGCAGTTAAAGTTCAAAAGGTTGAAGATTTATATCGTCCATATAAGCAAAAACGTCGAACAAAAGCAACGATCGCTAAAGAAAACGGGTTAGAGCCTTTAGCCAATTATTTGGTGAGCTTTCCGCAATCTGGTGATGTCTATGCTAAAGCTGGCGAGTTTATAAATGAAAACATCGTCAATGCTGAGGAAGCTTTGCAAGGAGCACATGAGATTGTAGCCGAACAAATTAGCGATAATCCTGATTTTCGCACGTGGATTCGTTCGTATACGAAAAATAAAGGTGTGTATCAGAGCAAGGTCAAGGATGCCGATAAAGATGAAAAAGGTGTCTATGAAATGTACTATGATTTTGCTGAGCCAATCAACAAAATGGTTTCTCATCGTGTGTTAGCCTCCAATCGTGGTGAAAAAGAAGAGATTTTAAAAGTTTCAATCGTGGTCGAAGAAGAAAAAATCTATGAATATCTTGAACGTCAATTAGTGCAGAATACTCGAGCTGTCACTGCGGAGTTTGTTCGTGAAGCTTACAAAGATAGCTATAAACGATTCATCGGACCTGCGATTGAACGGGAGATTCGAAATGAATTGACGGAAGAGGCAGATGAACAAGCGATCAATATTTTCGGTGAAAATTTACGCAATTTACTATTGCAACCACCTTTAAAAGGAAAAGTCGTGCTGGGATTTGACCCAGCGTATCGTACTGGCTGTAAACTAGCTGTGGTAGATGAAACCGGAAAAGTTTTAGCGATTGAAGTGATTTATCCTCACAAGCCGGCTCCTCAGGCAAAACGACAAGCTGCTGGACCTGCATTTCAAGCGTTAATTAAAAAGTATAACGTTGAGATGGTTGCGATCGGCAATGGCACTGCAAGTCGTGAATCTGAATTATTCGTAGCTGAACAACTAAAACAAGTTCAACAAGAAGTCTTTTATGTGATCGTTAATGAAGCAGGAGCTTCTGTTTACTCAGCCAGCGACATTGCCCGGACAGAATTTCCTGAGCTGCAGGTTGAAGAACGAAGTGCAGTCAGCATCGCGCGTCGATTGCAAGATCCGCTGTCAGAATTAGTAAAAATCGATCCAAAAGCTGTTGGTGTTGGTCAATATCAGCATGATGTTTCTCAAAAACGTCTTTCTGAGCGTTTAGATTTTGTAGTAGAGACCGCGGTTAACCAAGTCGGAGTAAACGTCAATACGGCTAGTCCACAGCTATTACAGTATGCTTCTGGCTTAAACAAAACGACAGCGCAAAATATTGTTAACTATCGTGAAGAAAACGGTGCATTTACCTCGCGTCCGCAATTGAAAAAAGTTCCTCGCTTAGGACCAAAAGCTTACGAACAAGCTATCGGTTTTTTGCGAATTCCTGGAGCAAAGAATGTGTTAGATACAACTGCCATTCACCCAGAAAGCTACAATAGTGCAAAAGAAATTTTGGATCTTGCTGAGGTTGACCTAAAATTATTAGGTTCTGTGGAAGCCACAGAAAAAATCAAAGCATTACAGTTAAGTCAATTGCAGCAAAAGCTTGAAATTGGTAAGGAAACGATTAAGGATATCTTGCAAGCCTTGCTTCAACCAGGGCGAGATATGCGTGATGAAATGCCCGCTCCTTTATTACGTCAAGACGTATTGACGATGGAAGATTTAAAAGCGGGAATGGAGCTTCAAGGAACTGTTCGAAACGTGATTGATTTCGGAGCCTTTGTTGATATTGGAGTAAAACAGGACGGATTGGTCCACATTTCTAAATTGAGTAAAAAGTATGTAAAACATCCAACTGACGTAGTTTCGGTTGGTGACGTGGTGACTGTTTGGGTCGAAGCAGTTGATGTCAAAAAAGGACGTATCAGTTTGACAATGGTTCAAAGTGATAAAAATGACTAATCAGGAATTACAGGCTCTCGTCGAAAAGATCTCTCATGATTCTTTTCGACAACCCTTCCGTCATAATGCCCGCTTTAATCGTCGACTTAAAACGACAGGTGGACGCTATCATTTGAAAAGCCATGATTTAGATTTTAACCCGATTCTTTTTGAAAAATATGGTGAAGTGGAATTAATCAAAGTAATTAAGCACGAGCTTTGTCATTATCATCTTCATCTGGCAGGAAGAGGTTATCAGCACAAGGATCTGGAGTTTAAACAGCTGTTGAAAAAAACTGGCGGATCACGATTTGCTCCAAAACTTGTGGCAGTCACATTTCAAGTATATCAGTGTCGAAAATGCCATCAAGAAATTAAGCGCCGTCGAAAAATTGATACAAAACGATACGTTTGTGGAAGTTGTCATGGACAGCTAGAATTTTTGAAGATAATTGAATCATAGGAAGTGGCAAGGTAATCTGAAGAATAAAAGATTGCTATTTTTACGGATTTATATGATAATGTGAACCGCAAACAATTTTGTACATATAAGGAAGAGGATTAAATGAATAATAAAGAGATACTTTATCATTTTGTTGGAATCAAAGGATCAGGCATGAGTTCATTGGCTTTGGTCCTGCATGAAAAGGGCTACCATGTACAAGGCTCTGACGTTGAAAAATATTTTTTCACGCAACGTGATCTAGAAAAAGCCGGCATTACGATCTTGCCATTTAGTAAAGACAATATTAAGGAAGGCATGAAGATCATTCAAGGAAATGCCTTTCCAGATACCCATGAAGAAATCGCTCGGGCGAAAGAATTAGGATTAGAAATTGTTCGGTACCATGATTTTATCGGAGAATTTATTCAACCCTATACTAGTATTGCAGTAACAGGTTCGCATGGTAAAACAAGTACGACTGGATTGCTGGCGCATGTCTTAAACGGATTAGCGCCAACGAGTTACTTAATTGGTGATGGTACTGGACATGGTGTTCCAGATGCGACTTTCTTCGCCTTTGAAGCATGCGAATATCAACGACATTTCTTGGCATATGCGCCTGATTATTCAATCATGACAAATATTGACTTTGATCATCCTGATTATTTCAAGAGTATCGAGGATGTTTTTGAAGCCTTTCAAACCTTGGCTTCTCAAGTTAAAAAAGGAATTTTTGCTTATGGGGACGACGAATATTTACGTAAACTAAAAGCAGATGTACCGATTTATTATTATGGATTATCTGAAAACGATGATATTCAGGCACGCAATATTGTTCGGACAACAAATGGATCGGCCTTTGATGTTTACCATAAAGAAAAATTTATTGGGCGTTTTTCAGTTCCATCATTTGGTAAGCACAATATTCTTAATGCCTTGTCTGTTATTGCGGTTGCCTATTTTGAAGATTTAGATATGGACAAAGTTAAAGAAGAAATGTTGACTTTTTCTGGTGTTAAACGTCGTTTTACTGAGAAAAAGGTTGCTGATATGATTATCGTTGATGATTATGCACACCATCCAGCTGAGATCAAAGCAACGATTGATGCTGCTCGTCAAAAATATCCGGAAAAAGAATTGGTTGCTGTTTTCCAACCACATACATTTACTCGGACAATTGCTTTGATGGACGAGTTTGCTGAGGCCCTGGACAAAGCCGATCAAGTTTATCTGTGCGATATTTTTTCATCTGCTCGTGAAACGGCAGGGGATGTAAAAATAGAAGATTTAGGTGAAAAGATTCAAAAGGGTGGACAAGTAATCAAAGAAGAAAACATGTCGCCTTTATTGGATCATGAAAATGCCGTCGTAATTTTTATGGGCGCTGGAGATGTTCAAAAGTTTGAACGTGCATACGAAGATTTATTAAGTAATACGACACGCAACGTATTATAATATAAAAGAAGGGTTCAGACATTTTTTGTCAGAGCCCTTCTTTTAACAAATCTGGCGAAATTCACGGGTTTATTTATTGCATAAATCTTTATACTTGAATATGTACAAACTTGTGTTTTGTTTGCTTTCTGATAAAATAATGAATAGAACAAATGACGGAGGGAATGAATTTGTATAATATGAAGGCTCGGAAAATAGGCAAAACGATTGACGAAATTGAGGAAGGTGACTCGTTATCGTTAACGGAATCGATCGAAGATAATCAGATTCTTTTATATTTAGGTTTGACAAATGATGCAAATCCTTTGTACATCCAACATGACTATGTAAAAGAAACTGAATACGAACAGCCACTTGTACCCTCGATTATGTTAATGGGCATCATTACGAGTGCGATTTCTAAACATTTACCAGGACCGGGTTCTCACGTAGTGAATTTTTCAATTAATTTTATTGATCCAGTTTTTCACTATGAAACACTAACCTTTGAGTTTGAAGTAATCAAAGTAGATAAAATGAAAGATGTCGTTACTATTTCCGTTGAAGCGGTAGAAGCAACGGATAACGAAGAAAAACGCATTTTGGATGCTGTGGTAATGGTGAAACCGCCACAAGCACAATTAGGAGATGAGATAAATGAATAATCAAGAAGCACGCGTTTATGGTTTAAATCGGTTCTATGGAAAAATCTATGCATTCTTGGCATTGGGCATTGGAATCAGTGCGGTGATTTCCTATATGACTTTAGGGCCGTGGGCGTATCAAATGGGCAGTTTTATTCAGAATTTCCCACTAGGCTTTTGGGGAATCTGGATCGCTGAAATTGCCTTAGTGGTTTTTCTTGGTATTAAAGCACAGAAAAATCCTACATTAGCAATTAGTGGATTTATTGTATATTCTGCCTTGAATGGCTTAACACTGGCTGTCACCTTAGCAATGTATGATCTAGGGACTGTGACACAAGCATTTGTTACAGCCTCAGCGACGTTTCTAGTAATGTCACTTGTGGGTTCTTTTACTAAACGTGATTTATCTGGAATTGGTCGAGCAGCTTTAAGTTGCTTGTTGGGGATTATCATTGCGATGCTGTTAAATGTTTTTGTTTTACACAGCGGTGCCGTAGATTTCTTTATTTCTATTTTAATGGTAGTAATAATGTCCGGGATTACAGCTTATGATAATCAAATGATTCGTAAAATCTATCTTGGAACAAATGGTGAAGTTGGAAATGGCGTTGCGGTCTTTATGGCCTTGCAGTTGTATCTAGATTTCATTAATCTGTTTATTTCATTCTTACGAATTTTTGGAAGTAGTAAATAGAGGCGAGCAATCGTCTCTTTTTTTTGGACTAGTGAATATTGAAAACAAAATAGCTTCATTCTTTTCTTTTCAACGAATACTTTGTTAAAATGAATCGTGAAGGATTGAAAGTCTCGTTCATTAATTTTTATAGAACATTTCTAAAAAAATCCCTGAATAGGAAATAGGAGTCGAAGAGATGAGTGAAAAGAAATTATTATTAGTTGACGGAAACAGTGTAGCGTTCCGTGCTTTTTTTGCCTTGCATAATTCGTTGGAGCGCTTTAAAAATAAAAATGGCCTACATACGAATGCGATCTATGCATTCAACAATATGTTTGAAAACGTGATGGAGCGTGAAAAACCTACCCATGTATTAGTTGCTTTTGATGCCGGCAACACGACATTTCGGACAGCTATGTATTCTGAATATAAGGGTGGTCGTTCAAAGACTCCTGGTGAATTTCGCGAGCAAATGCCTTACTTACGTGAATTATTAGTTGGTCTCGGCGTGAAACATTATGAGTTGGACAATTACGAAGCGGATGACATTATTGGAACTTTGGCCCATCAAGCAGCGGATGAAGGCTATGATGTCGTTGTTTTATCTGGAGACCGCGATTTAACGCAATTAGCGACAGATAAGATTAAAGTGGATATTACAGTTAAAGGTGTTAGTGAAATCGAATCTTACACTCCGGAACATGTTGCCGAAAAATATGACGGGTTAACGCCAAATCAAATCATCGACATGAAAGGACTTGCCGGAGATACCTCGGATAATTACCCAGGCGTAACAAAAGTCGGAGAAAAAACGGCAATCAAATTATTGAAGCAGTTTGGCAGTGTTGAAGGTGTTTACGAAAGTATTGATGAACTAAAGAAAAGTAAAATGAAAGAAAATTTGATTAATGATAAGGATCAAGCATTTTTATCTAAGGAATTGGCTACAATCAAATTAGATGCACCAGTTGAAATTTCCATTGATGAATTAGTTTATAACGGAAAAGATTTGGATAAGCTTATTCCTTTCTTTAAGGAGATGGATTTCAAAGGCTTTTTAAATAAATTGAACGTGGAAGAAGAGGAAGTTGAGTTAGAGGACATCAAATTCGAAGTTGTCACGGAGTTTAACGAAAAGATGTTTGATGCCGATGCCGCCTTATATGTTGAAATGCTAGAGGACAATTATCATTTATCAGATATCGTGGGTGTCGCTTGGGGCACTGGAGATAAAATTTATGTAACAAATGAATTGGCTTTGTTTGAAAATGAGGCATTTAAGAAATGGCTTGAAACAGCAAATGGTAAGAAGGTTTATGACGCTAAGCGTACTTATGTGGCATTGAATCGCTATATTACAAAAACCGAGGGAATCAACTTTGATGTTTTATTAGCTGCGTATTTATTAGATACGAATGATAACAGTAACGATATCGCGGGTGTGGCACAGTATTATGGTTATACAGAAATTCAAACGGATGACCAGATTTATGGAAAAGGAGCCAAAAAAGGGTTGCCTGAAGATGATGAAATTTTCTTTGGACATTTAGCTCGTAAAATTAAGGCAATTCATTTCCTAAATGATAAGCTAGAGAAAGAATTGGAAGAGAAGAAACAAGATAAGCTGTTTTACCAAATGGAACTGCCCCTTTCTCGTATTTTAGCAGAAATGGAAATTGCCGGAATTACGGTTAATGCACAAACGTTACAGGCTATGCGGGGAGAATTCTCGAAACGTTTGCAAGAAATCGAAGAAAAAATTTATCAAGAAGCTGGTGAAGAGTTCAATATCAATTCACCAAAACAATTGGGCGTGATCTTGTTTGAAAAAATGAATTTGCCAGTTATTAAGAAAACAAAAACAGGTTATTCGACAGCGGTAGATGTTTTAGAACAGCTGCGTGAACAGGCCCCAATCGTTGAACATATTTTAAATTATCGTCAAATTGCAAAAATCCAATCAACCTATGTTGAAGGATTATTAAAAGTGATTCAAGGGGATAATAAGATTCATACACGCTATATTCAGACCTTGACCCAAACCGGCCGATTAAGTTCGGTTGATCCAAACTTGCAAAATATTCCAATTAGATTAGAAGAAGGACGAAAGATTCGTCAGGCTTTTGTTCCTCGTGATGAAGACTGGGTAATCTATTCTTCTGACTATTCTCAAATTGAATTGCGTGTTTTAGCACATATTTCTGGGGATGAGCATTTGAAGCAGGCGTTTCGTGATGGTATGGATATTCACACTAGTACCGCGATGCGTGTCTTCAATGTTACTGAAGATGAAGTGACGCCGAATATGCGTCGAAATGCCAAAGCAGTAAACTTCGGAATTGTGTATGGTATTTCTGATTATGGGCTATCACAAAATCTGGGAATTACGCGCAAGGCCGCACAAGAATATATCGATACGTATTTTGAAAATTATCCAGACGTAAAACGTTATATGGAAGAAAGCGTACGTGAGGCTAAAGATAAGGGCTATGCTGCCACACTTTATAATCGACGACGCTATTTACCAGATATTAATGCGCGAAACTTCAATCTTCGTTCATTTGCAGAGCGAACAGCCATAAATACGCCAATTCAAGGAAGTGCAGCAGATATCTTAAAACTTGCAATGATTGAGATGGCAAAACGTTTGAAGGAGGAAAAACTACAGGCGACGATGCTGTTGCAAGTACACGATGAGCTTGTTTTCGAAGTTCCAGAAAGTGAATTGGAACAATTAGACAAATTAGTCAAAGAAGTGATGGAGAACACTGTTCAGTTAGATGTCCCGTTGTTAACCGACAGTAATTGGGGCAAAACGTGGTATGAAGCAAAATAAAAAGAAGCTGGGAGAAATTCCAGCTTTTTGATTTAGGAGTGAAGTAAAATGCCAGAATTGCCAGAAGTAGAGACTGTCAGAAAAGGTTTGGTCTCTTTGGTTAAGAATAAAACGATTGCGAAAGTTGATGTTTATTGGCCGCGCATTATTGAATTTCCCGAGATCGATATTTTTCAGCAGCAATTGATCGGTGAAACAATAGAAACAGTGGATCGACGTGGAAAGTACTTGATCTTTGAATTTACACATTACGAGATGGTTTCACATTTACGGATGGAAGGAAAGTATGAATTTTTTGATCAGCCGACTGCGTTAGACAAACACAGCCATGTTCGTTTCATTTTTACTGATGGTTCTGAGTTAATTTATCATGACGTACGTAAATTTGGTCGAATGGCTCTATTGAAAAAAGGAACGGCGAAAGAGTATAAAGGTTTGACGCGGTTAGGCCCTGAGCCGACAGATGCGGATTTTGACTTAGCTGATTTTAAAGTTAAATTGAAAAAGGCTTCCACCATGATCAAGCCTCTATTACTAAATCAAAAAATCGTGGCAGGCTTAGGAAACATCTATGTTGATGAAGTCCTCTGGTTAGCGAAGATTCATCCTGAACAACCGGCGAATACGTTGAGTTCTCAAAGTGCTCGCCAGTTGCGTGAAGCGATTATCGAGGTGATCGGAAAAGCGAAAGAGGCAGGCGGAACGACCATTCGAACCTATTTAAATGCGCTTGGAGAGGCTGGACATTTCCAACAAGAATTGCACGTCTACGGACAAACTGGTGAACCGTGTTCGCGTTGTGGCACACCAATTATCAAAATCAAAGTAGCGCAAAGAGGGACACACCTTTGTCCTCATTGCCAAAAACTAAAGAAGGTGTAGAATTTGAGCTTTGTATTAGGTGTTACTGGTGGTATCGCTAGTGGAAAATCAACGGTTGTAGATTTTTTTAAGGCAGAAGGATTTCCAGTTGTTGATGGAGACATTATTGCTCGGGAAGTCGTAGAGCCGGGTACTGAAGGACTGATGGCTTTAGAGAAAGTTTTTGGTAAAACAATTTTGCAAAACGATGGTAGTTTGGACCGCAAAAAATTGGGAACTTTAATCTTTCAAAATGAGCAAAAAAGACATCTGTTAAACAAAACACTTGATCCATTTATTCGTGATGAAATAAAAAAACAAACACTAGAGGCAAAAAAAGGAAGTCACTTGGTGATTGTTGATATCCCACTCTTATTCGAAGGACATTACGAATCAATGATGGATGAAGTGGCAACAGTTTATGTTACACCAGACATCCAATTGGAACGCCTGATGGCAAGAAATAATCTTTCTGAAGAAGAAGCTTTAAAACGCATTAATAGCCAGCTTCCGTTAGAGGAAAAGAAAAAAAGAGCGGATTTCGTATTTGATAATTGCAATTCACAAGAAACAACGCGTCAAGAGGTTCTTAAATGGTTAGAAAGAAAAAAATTTGTTTCTTAAAGAATTCAGCGTCGTAGCTTTACGACGCTTTTTTTAGTGGGCTGGTTATGGTAAACTCATGTTATATAAACAAAAAAGTTTTCTTTCAAACCTGTTTTTGTTTTTGAGAAATTATTCTATATAACAAAAAGATATTCATACAAAGTGAGTCATTCTAATTAATAAGAAAGTGCGGGTGAAATTATGCGTTGTCCAAGATGTAATCATAATAATTCACGAGTAATTGATAGTCGACAAACAGATGACGGGCGAGCGATCCGCCGTCGAAGAGAATGCGAGAGCTGCGGGTTTCGTTTTACGACCTTTGAGCGTATTGAGGCAGCTCCTTTATTAGTTGTTAAACGAAATGGGGATCGCGAAGAGTTCAGTCGTGATAAAATTTTACGCGGGTTGATTCGCTCTGCAGAAAAACGTCCAGTAGCTATGGAACAGATGGAACAGATCGTGGATCATGTAGAAAATCGTGTTCGCAGTATGGGAGAAAATGAAATTCCTACGAGTCAAATCGGCGAATTTGTCATGGAGGATTTAATGGAAGTGGACGAGATCGCCTATATTCGTTTTGCGAGTGTTTATCGACAGTTTAAAGACATGTCTGTATTCTTGAAGGAATTGCAGGAAATCGTTGACAAAGCAAAGTCAACAGATGATGAGTAGGAGGCTTTTTAGTGGCAGAAGAACTAAAACCCAGCACCTTTTACACGGTCTACGGTGAGCCACAACTTGATCAAAGCAAACAGGATGCGTTGCTTTATTTATATCAGCCGATTATCGGCAGTAACGCATTAAGCTTATATTTAACTTTTGTTAGCGATGTTAGCATAGAGGGTAAGAGTGCCAGCCTCATGCATACGGATTTATTAGCTGCAGTGGATACTGGACTGATGAATCTGGTGAAAGCGCGAGAACAATTAGAAGGCATTGGTTTGTTAGAAACGTTTCAAAAAACAGATAATGAAATTGGCATGAGTTTGCTCTATCAGCTTCACCCTCCATTGATTCCAGAGAAATTTTTTCAAGATCCTTTGATGGCTTATTTACTGATGGACAAGGTAGGAAAACGACGTTATGAACGTTTAGTTGAGCGCTTCAAGCCGAAAACCTTTGAAAAAGGTGAAGTCAAGAATATTACCAAACGTTTTCGTGAAGTTTATCGTTTCGATGATAAAGCTTTTGCCAGCCAAAGTGAAAGTTTAGAACAAACACAAGAGGCTTTTTCTACCCAAACAGATTTTGATTGGTCATTGTTTACGCAACAGCTTAAACGCTTTAATTTGTTTTTGAGTTATGATGATCGTGAAAAGCTGCAAACCTTTCAAACTTTGTATGGCTTGAATGAATTGGATTTAGCAGAGTATGTAGCGAAGGCAAGTGCTGGTGAAAAAAACGGGTTGAATTTTAGCTATTTACGTCAGCTGATCAACAAGGAAAAACGTCCCAACGTATCTGCTGAGCCTAAAGAAACGATGATCGATAGCTCTGCCAATAACGGAAGTTTTTCTCCGCAGGAATTAGAGGTCATTGCTCAAAGCAAAAAAATTGCGCCAGTAACATTTTTACGAGCGATTAAACGCGAAAAAGGCGGATTTGAGACAAATACGGAAGTTCGATTGCTAGAAGAATTGATTAGTCGCAATTTGTTACCGAAAAGCGTCATCAATATAATCATCAATTATATTTTGGTCATTCAAAACCAAGCGGTAATCAATGCGAACTATTTGAATGCTATCGCAAATGATTGGGCACAGAAAAAAATTATCAGTCCTGAAGCGGCAATCGCCCATGTACGTGAGAACAATCAAAAACTGGTTCGCAAACCTCAGACCAGTCGTCCAGCTTATCAAAAACGCGGAGCGGGTCGTAAAGAAGCGTTGCCAGAGCACATCAAACAGCCACCTAAAGAGACCAAATTAACACCGGAAAAAGAAGCAGAATTGAACCGTAAATTAGCGGAATATTTAAGTAAAGAAGGTGACGATTAATGGAAGATGTAGGAAAAGAGTTGAATCGCATCATTAAAAGCCGTGGGGTCGATGGTCGTTACCGCCAAATGATGGAAGAAGTTTTGGCCGATCCAGATGTTCGTCAGTTTATCGAAGAGCACAAAGAAAAGCTGACACAAGAGGATATCGAAAAATCCTTTGCGAAATTATATGAGTTTGTTCAAGAAAAGAAAAAATATTTAGCTTCTGATCCAACTATGATTGCACCGGGTTATGAACCGCAATTGAGTTTAAACTTTCACTTTATTGATGTGACCTATGTACCGACAGATGAGCTGTTGCGTATGAAGCGTGAAGAGGAAATCCGCAATCGCGTGAATTCGCTAGATATGCCCAAAGATATTCGCAAGGCCTCGATTCGCACCTTTGAGGTTACCTCTGGGCGTAGTGAAGCATTGGAGGCTTCTCTGGATTTCATTAATCAATATGAGGCAGCACCAAAAATGTTTCATAAAGCCTTGTTTTTAGTGGGGGATTTTGGTGTAGGGAAAACCTACTTGTTAGGAGCTGTTGCCCATGAACTAGCAGTTAAGGGTTTCGAAACCACACTTTTACATTTTCCAACATTTGCTGGAGAAATGAAACAAGCGATCTCCAATGACAAAGTAGGTCCAAAACTAGATGAAGTAAAACGGGCACCAATCTTAATGATTGATGATATCGGTGCAGACTCCATGAGCGCTTGGATTCGCGATGAAGTGCTAGGAGTGATCTTGCAGCATCGAATGCAGGAGCAATTACCGACCTTTTTCTCATCTAATTTCAATATGGATCAATTGGAGCAACATTTATCCGTTACACAACGAGGCGATGAGGAACCTTTGAAAGCAAAGCGGATTATGGAGCGTGTTCGTTATTTAAGTAGAGAAATCTGGGTAATCGGTGAAAATCGCCGAAACGGTTAAAAAAACAAAAATATCCTTAGAAAAAGGCAAACGCCCTATTAAAAAGCGCTATCATTTAGCTCTTTTTAGGGGGCGCTTTTTTTAAGGAGTGTTATAATTACTTTTAGGATGTGAAAAAATGAACGCGAAAGATTTATCGATTCGTTTACAAAAAGCGGCAGAATTTGTGCCGCAAGATGCACGTTTAGCAGATATAGGTTCAGATCACGCGTATCTGCCCGTCGCTTTAATGCTGCAAAACAAGATATCTTATAGTATTGCAGGAGAGGTCGTAGTAGGCCCGTATGAGTCAGCTAAAAGGCAAGCAGCAAAAAATGGTTTAGAGAACAAAATTGATGTTCGGTTAGCGGATGGACTTGAAGCAGTTGAATTGAATGATCAGATTTCAGCCATCACTATTTGCGGAATGGGCGGTGTCTTGATCCGCGATATTTTACAACGTGGGAAAGAAAAAGCGCGCCTATCCGGTAAAGAGCGCTTGATTCTACAACCAAATGTTGGAGAGCGTCAATTACGTCAATGGCTAGTAGCTGAAGGCTATACGATCACAGAGGAAGCCATCATTGAAGAAAATCAGAAAGTTTATGAGCTGATTGTTGCTGATAAAGATTTAGTGCAGCCGGATTATACTGCCAAAGAACTATTCTTTGGACCAGTTTTACTGAAAGAAAAAGCTCCTGTTTTTATCAAAAAATGGCAGCACAAACTAAGCAAAATGGAAAAAATCTTAACTAGTTTACACCAAAGTGATCAAGATGTTACCGAAAAAATCCGCGAGGTTATACTGGAAATTGAATGGATCAAGGAGGTACTTGAAGATGCAGGGAAGTGAATTTATCCAGCGTTTTAATCAATATTGTCCCGAATGGTTGGCTGAAGAAGGCGATCCTGTCGGCCTTCATATTGGTACTTTAAATAAAGAAGTCAATCGAATCATGATGAGTTTAGATGTTCGACCAGCAGTTGTCGATGAAGCGATTGAGAAAAAAATTGATCTGTTAATTGTGAAGCATCCACCGATTTTTCGTCCTGTTTCTCGTTTAACGACTGACGATATTCAAACAAAGATGTATGCGGATTTGATCAAACATGATATCGCGGTTTTTGCGGCGCACACGAATATGGATATCATTGAAAATGGATTGAATGATTGGTTTTGTGAAGCATTAGCTGTTTTTGATACGGATTATTTAATTCACACCCATACGGTATCCATGAAAAAACTGGCAGTTTACGTTCCTCAAGAGGCCGCAAAAAAAATGCGCCAAGCATTGGCTGAAGCTGGTGCAGGAGAACAGGGAAATTATCAAGCGACTTCATTTACCATTAATGGAACAGGGCGTTTTACGCCAAATGCAGAAGCAAATCCGACAATCGGCGCGGCGAATGTTGCTGAACAGGTCCAAGAAAGTAAAATTGAAGTGCTGTTTCCTGAGACACGGCAAACGGAGGTAGTTCAAGCGATGCTTGCTGCTCATCCATATGAAGAACCTGCTTATGATATTTATCAAATTGATAATTTGGCAGAAAAGTATGGAATTGGTCGAGTCGGCGAATTAAAGGAAGCGATGCCGACAGAAGACTTCATTGAAAAAGTGAAAAATACGTTTGATTTGGAAGGCTTACGTGTGGTTTATCCTCATAAGACAAAGAAAACAATTAAACGCGTAGCAATTTGCGGCGGCAGCGGAGAAAAATTTTATCGTGAGGCCGTAGCAGCAAAGGCGGATGTTTATATTACTGGAGATGTTTACTATCATACCGCTCATGACATGCAAGAAACAGGAATGTTGGTAATTGATCCAGGACACTATATTGAGTCGCTATGTAAAGAAAAACTGGTAGACTTATTTAACCAATGGAAAAATGAAGAGGACTGGAAGGTTGAATTTTTTGTATCTGAGACTTCCACAAATCCTTTTTCATTTAAATAAATAGCATTAAAGGAGAGAGTAAGATGTACGAAAATTTATTACCGCGTTTTTTAAAGTATGTAAAGACAGAAACTCGTTCTGATGCGACAAGCACCACAACACCCTCAACTCAAACACAGGTAGCCTTTGCTAAAGAGCTGATGAAGGAATTAGAAGAGATCGGTATGCAGGAGATTACCTACAACGAAAATAACGGCTATGTGATCGCCACTTTGCCAAGCAACCTTGACAAAGAAGCGCGGACTATCGGTTTTATCTCTCACATGGATACAGCAGATTTCAACGCAGAAGGAGTCAACCCTCAAATCGTTGAAAATTATGATGGTGAATCTACTATTAAGTTAGATGCTGACGGAAAATATACATTAAATGTAAAAGATTTTCCGAATTTGAAAAACTACGTCGGACAAACATTAATCACTACTGATGGATCAACACTACTGGGTTCTGATGATAAATCTGGGATTGCTGAAATTATGACAGCGATGGAGTATTTGATTAATCACCCTGAAATCAAACATGGTGAAGTACGTGTCGGCTTTGGTCCCGATGAAGAAATCGGTATCGGTGCGGATAAATTCGATGTGAAACAGTTCAACACAGATTTCGCCTATACTATGGATGGTGGTCCAATTGGCGAATTGCAATATGAAACATTTAGCGCTGCTCAAGCAGAAATCACGATGCATGGGAAAAACGTTCATCCAGGGACAGCTAAAAACACGATGATTAATGCGTTACAAATGGCAATTGATTTCCATAACCAACTACCAGAAGGCGATCGACCAGAAAAAACAGATGGACGTGAAGGTTTCTTCCATTTATTAGCTTTAGATGGAAATGTGGAAGAAGCGAAAATGACCTATATTATTCGTGACCATGACCGTGATAAATTTGAAGAACGTAAACAAATGATTACAGATCTACAAGCAAAAATGAATAGCCAATTTGATCAAGAACGTGTGGAAATCAACATGTATGATCAATACTACAACATGGGTGAAATCATTGAAAAAGACATGAGTGTCATTGATCTTGCTAAGGGTGCGATGGAAGAGGTTGATGTGAAACCAATCATTGAACCAATCCGTGGCGGGACAGACGGTTCTAAAATCTCATTTATGGGTATTCCTACGCCAAATATTTTTGCTGGTGCTGAAAATATGCATGGTCGCTTTGAATTTGTCTCATTACAGACGATGGAAAAAGCAGTTGACGTAATCGTAAAGATTATTGAAAATAATGCTAAATAATAATTTTTCTGAAAAAGCTTTGAGAAAACTTGAAGCTTTTTCTTTTTTTGCTCATTCGCATGTGGTAGGCTATAGCAATAAAGAAAAAAATGAGGCAAAAAAATGAACTTATCAATCAATCGTAAATTGATTCTAAATATCCTTATATTTATAGTAATGATCGGCGTTATTATCTTCGTTATTCGTGACTCTCTAAGTGATATTTTCACCGAACTGGGTAGAACTTCTTTACCGGTCCTTTTAGGTGTGACAGGACTCGGTTTAATTAGTCAAGTAATCGAAGGGTACACGATTAAAAATATTGCGGGTGAATTCAACCCAGAATTTACCATTCGAGACCGATTCTTTGCATCCGCATATGCAACTTTCTATCGTGTTATCACATTCGGTACAGGATCAATTGTATCTGAGGTTATTTACTATCATAAAAAGGATCTGAGATATTCTGAAGGAACGGGCACGAGTGCCTTGAGAATGGTCACCTATAAAATCGCCTTAATGGTTTGGGCGCTGGTCTTTTTAATTGTGAAAAGCGATGCGATTCAAGAACATATCTCAAACGGGATCTTTTTAGTGCTTGCTGGAATTTTGGTAACATTACTAATTATTTCGAGTTTATTGGTATTAAGTCTTAATATCAATGCACAGGTAGTATTAGTAATCATTTGCAACCGCTTGTTCAAACGAAAAAAATTAAGAGATATCGTTGATCAGGTGAATAATCAAGTTTATTCTTTACGTGGTGCTATCAAATCATTCATCCGTGATCGTCGTTCTGTTATTCGAGTATTTTGCTCAAATATGGCAAAATTAGTTGTTTGGTATTCGTTACCCTATTTCATATTGGTTCAAGATTATCCTGATATTGATCTTTGGCTGACAGTGGCTTTTATCAGCTTCACGGTGATTATTGGTGGTGTTTTGCCAGCGCCAGGGGGAATCGGCGGCTTTGAGTTTGTTTATGTTTTATTATTTCGAAATGTTGTTGGAAGAGTAGATGCCGTGTCTTCATTGCTATTATATCGTTACGCGACATACTTGCTGCCGTTCTTGATAGGGATGATTTATGTACTATTCAAAAAGCAGCGACAAATCAATCATGAAATCAAAGAAGCTAAAAAGGAAGTTAACGAATAAGCGTTAACTTCCTTTTTGGTGTGCGCCCTGCATGGGTGAAAACTTGGTGGTGAAAGTCCACTACAGGCTTGGCAGTAGGAACTGTTAGCGAAAGACAAGGTGGCAATCGTGAGGTTGTGGCTGAAGGAAGTCGGACGCAAACTCCTGAACTGACGAACAGAAACTAGATACAAGGCTGAATTAGGTCGGATAAGTCTTCATCACAAGACAAAGTCCAATACTGCCCGAAACCTATACAGTAA